>OGWV01000240.1_pt1 | contig 30922 bp, 43 predicted proteins | sample 1576081 | NCBI WGS metagenome assembly OGWV01 (sample SAMEA3541541, study PRJEB24748) | human gut metagenome | biome: human gut; feature: human-associated habitat; material: faeces | place: China | collected 2012 | reverse complement strand
ACCGACTGTTTAATAACGGTGAGTAACTTTATTTTATTAGCCCACCAAAATTGGGAGGTAGCAATTTTGCTCCGCTGCATCGCTTCTTTATCACGTTGCGCTCGGATAGCTTTAGCCCTTCTCTCCCTCTTTTTTCCGGTAGGGAAATCAATAATTTTACTCATCCGTCAGCTCCTTATTATCCGATCTCAAACTCCGAAAGCTCGCGGCCTTCATCAAGATATTTTTTTAGCCAGTCAGGGCGCTTTCCTCTCCCAACCCATGTGTTAAATGGATTGGCTGGATCTCGGTAGCGAGGCTCCCCTTTGGGACTTTTTTCTGACTGCAAGGGTACGAATATGATTTTTCTTTTAGGCACTGATGTTTCGCGCTCCTGCTCTGTTTTGTGCTTCTTTTCATCTTGTCTTGACATGTTCGAATTTACCTTTACTATACTAGTTAATCATTGAAATTGCAATTTCAAGGAAAAAAGAGATGAAGCAGGTTGTTGCCCTTTTCCCACTGTTGATTGCTGGTCTTTTGGATGCCACATCCGCAAATGCGGAACTGTCAGCGCCGGTTATGGCTCTGGCAAAACGTTGTGCGCCAGAAGTGCATCCTTTAACTATTGGGTACCTGGTTAGCCATGAATCGCGCAACAACCCATACGCGATAAACGTCAACGTTCCTAAAGGAACAAAATCACCGTTAGCCAGACAGCCGCGTACCCTAGATGAAGCTGTTAAAACGACAAAATGGCTAACGGCTCATGGTTATAACTTTGACGTAGGTTTAGGGCAAATCAACTCTGCGAATTTCCCAAAATTGAATGTTTCTGCCGCAGATTTGTTTAATGGTTGTAAAAATCTCGAAGCTGCTCAATACGTTCTTAATTATTGCTACCAGCTCGCAACAAAAGAATATGCGCCGGGGCAGTCAGCGTTGAGACACGCTTTATCTTGTTATAATACGGGTTCACTAACCGCCGGATTTACAAACGGTTATGTATCAAAGGTGGTTGCTCAAATTGGGCAATCAAAACCCGTAATCCCTGCTTTGAAAGCCGATGATGGCTCCACTGATGTGAAAAGTGTTGATACAGCTATAGATGCTGTGCCGGTAGATGCTGCTGATGGTGAAGAAAAACCAAAAGACGCCGGTATGACTGATGCCTTTGGTGGCTCGGATAAAGACGCTTTTGGTGCATCTGATGGTGACGCTTTCCGGCAGAAGTAGGGAGTAACAGGAGTCAGTTTAGATGCGCGTTTATCTCATTTTGTTGAAGCAGTTAGAAGAAGTATTCAATCAAAACAAAGTTGTTCGGATCGCAATTCAACGGATGGATAAAAAGAAATGGATACCGCTTTTTGATGTGAAAAATAGTGAAGGGGGCGTAATCACTTGCTCTCTGCGAGTTCAGTCTGGAGAGGGGGTTAGAACGTGGGCCGATCTGCGGATACTGGCCGACATGCTGAGAGACGATTTTAATGCAAGAGAAGTGGGGCTTTTCCTGGATGAGCCTGATTTTATTTTTCCTGATGATGGAGTGTTAGAAAAAGATGAATACAGCGATTAAACGTTTTTTCCCGGTGGCAATGTTCATGATGGTTGCTCTGTGTGTTCCTGAGCTGGCGCTGGCCGCCGGTGCAGATACCGGTGAATCATCCATGAATTCCGTTAACTCCTGGTTAATGACGTGGATTCCGGTTGCGGCCACTGTTCTTATCATCGTGAGTGCTATCGCATGGATCGCTCATATGCTCCCGGCGAGCTGGGCGGTTCGTATTGTTGTCGGTCTGATTGTTGTCGGTTCCGCGTCTTATCTTGTTGGCCTGTTCGGGCTGAGTTAAGAAAGTTCGCCGGGGGGTTATCCCCCGGCCCGTATCTGACGGGAGGAAACGATGAATTTATCCGGTAAATATCCGTTATTTAAAGGCGCTACGCGACTGCCGACATTTGCCGGTGTTCCGCGAACAGTAATTATTGCCACCTTCATATTTTGTGCGACGTTATTTATGACGATCCACCTTTGGGCCTTAGTTCTTTTTGGCTTGCTGTGGTTTATTGAGTTTTGTATCAGCAAGCATGATGACCGCATGTTTCGTATTATATGGCTGGCTATCATGACGAAAGGGCTAAATATGATTAACTCCCCATTTACTAAACTGTGGGGCGGCTCTAGTTACTCACCTACTGATTATGGAGATAAAAAATAATGGCCGTAGCGGAAATGAAAAAAAGGGGGGTGAAAGATTTCAAAAAAGAACCTTCCTCTTTGAAATATATTCCTTACTCCTACCATGTCACGCCCCATGTTATCAGTACGGTAAATGGGGAATACCTTTCTATATTTAAAATCCGTGGGCGAACCCATGACTGTGCTTCTGATGCCGAGCTAATTAAGTGGCATGCGGATTTGAATCAGCTTTTAAAAGGGATTGGTAGTGAGAATGTAAAATTATGGACTCACTTACACCACCGCGAAATTAATAATTATCCTGACACGCATTACAATATGACGTTCCCACGCATGGTGAATGAATATTATCGTGATCAGTTTGATGATACCCCAATGATGGTAAATGACCTGTACCTGACGGTTGTTTATAACCCTGTTGGGGATGCCGCTCAAAAGATGCTGGCAAAGTTTGATAAGCCATCGGCTAGCGAGCTGCGCGAAATGCAGGCTGATGCTATTGGTGCGCTGGAAGATATTTGTGAACAGGTCATGAACTCGCTGCGTCCTTATGGCATTGACCGTTTAGGCTACTACTTCCGCGACAAACGGGGGAATGTCATTCCTGAGCAGAAAAAGGATGATGCAGAAGATGATGAGGACATTATCGATCTGCGTGAAGATTTGCTGGCCGATGTGGAATATCAGGACGTTCAGGAAGATAAAGAAGTCTTTAGTGGTACTCAACACACCTATTCTAAAGCGCTGGAGTGGCTCTATTACCTCGTTAATGGTGAGTGGGCACCAGTGCCGGTTTGTCGTGGCCGAATCCGTGAATATTTGGCTACTACCCGCCCAATATCTTCATTTTGGGGGGATGGTATCGAGATTCGCGGTACTGACGAACGCCGCTATACGTCTGCCGTTGAAATCCGGGATTACGATTCCGATACTGAGCCTGGTCAGATCAATATCCTGATGGAAGCACCGTTTGAGTTTGTGTTAACGCAAACGTATTGCTGTATGTCCCAGCAAGCGGCAAGAACTTACCTCACTAACCAACAAAAAGCTCTGCTGGAAACAGGCGATCCATCCTTTACGCAGATAAACCAGATGAGTGACGCCGTTGATGGCGTTGTTTCACGTACCTTTATCATGGGCTGGCATCACCTTACGGTACACACCTTTGGCAAGACGCTTAAAGAGGCCCGTTCAAACGCCGGTGTTGCCAGAAATATGCTGAACAACTGCGGGCTGATTGCCAGCCAGGTAGGGTTAGCTTCAGAAGCGGCATATTATGCAAAACTTCCGGCTAATCAACACCTGTCGCCACGACCTTGCCCGCTGAATAGCTGGAATTTTCTTTGCTTCTCCCCCTTCCATAATTTTATGTCCGGGAAAGCAAATAATAACCCGTGGGGGCCAGCGCTGACGCTGTTCAAAACGGTGGCAAATACGCCGCTGTATATGAACTTGCATGTAACGCCAGAAGATGAAATGTCTTTCGGTAAGCGACCGCTGGCGCATACGTTAATGCTTGGGCGTTCGGGGGCAGGTAAAACTACGCTGCTTAACTTCCTGCTGACGCAAGCGATGAAGTATAACCCGCGCATTTTTGCCTTTGACCGCGATCAGGGCATGATGCCGATGATTAAAGCGTTACACGGTCACTACACGGTTCTGAAAGAGGGCGTTGCTTCCGGGTGGGCACCTCTACAGATGCCTGGCACCAAAGTTAACATTGCATTTTGTAAGCGCCTGATGCGCCTGTGCGCTGAAATTACCAAAGGCAGCGTACTCGATGCTGATCAGGTTAATGACCTTAACCGCGCCGTCGATGCTTTGATGGATGAGAACTCCCTCATTCCGACAGATTTACGCACCGTGGATATGTTAATTCAGCAGATGCCGAATCCATATCAAACAGCGGGCAGTAAACAAACACTGGCGTCATTGCTTGTTCCGTGGACTCGCGGCCATGAAAACGGTTGGTTGTTCGATAACGATTCAGATTCACTGAATCTTGGTGAATACGATATTTACGGCTTTGACCTGACAGATTTCATTGTTGCAGATAATGAGATCCCCCCTGCAACACGTACTCCGCTCCTGATGTATCTCAATTTCCGTGTGCGTCAGTCTATTGATGGCCGTCGCCGTGTGATTCAGGTATTCGATGAGTTTCACCAGTACCTTGACGATCCAATTATGAGTGTGGAGGTCAAACGTGGCCTTAAAACAGACCGTAAGAAAGATGCGGTTTACGTATTCTCCACGCAAGAGCCGAACGATGCGCTGGATAGCTCCATCGGTAAAACCATCATGCAGCAGTGCGTAACGAAAATTCTTCTGGAAAACCCGGATGCGGATTATGAGGACTACGTTACTCGCCTCAAATTGACACCGGCAGAGTTTGACGCGCTGCTGTCTATTCCTGAGAACTCCCGCCAGTTCCTGGTGAAACAAGGCAGCCAAAGCGCGATGGCGCAATTCAACCTGGCCCCGCGCGTTAAGACGCCGGAGAACTTCAGGAAGCTGGATAAGATCCTTAGCATCCTGTCAGGGGAAACCCAAAACGCCGAAACACTGGCGAAAATTATTGAGCAAATTGGGGATGATAACCCTGATAAATGGCTCGAACCCTACTGGAAATCTGTACTCGCAGCGTGAGGTAACGACATGAAAAAGACACTTGCAAGCCTTGTTTTAGCTCTGGCTATTTCGCCGGTTGCAGTTAATGCGCAACTGGTAGTTAACGATCCTGCAAATCTGGCCCAGGCGCTTGAGCAGGTCACATTAATGACGCAGCAAATTGAACAGCTCAAATCTCAATTGCTGAAGCAGGAGCAAACGCTGGCTTCCTTAACCGGCAGTTCTGGTATCGGTAATTTGCTGAATGACGATATTAGTACGCTGAAAGGCAATTTACCGTCTGACTGGACGCAGGTATACAGCGACGCCATGAACAGCAGTTCAGGTATCACTTCATCTGCTCAATCCATGCTGAAGGAATTTCAGTCGCAGATTGACGGTATGAACCGTTCCGAAGCGATGAGTTTCATTAAGCAGAAGTTGGCGGAGAAAGGGGCGTATGACCGTGTGATGGCGCAGAACGCTTACAACAATGAAATGGCGGAGCTGAATAACATTCAGGAGCTGACCAATCAGATTGATTCAACCACAGACATGAAACAAATCGCTGACCTTCAGGCGCGTATCCAGACCGCGCAAGGTGCTATTCAGGGGGAGCAAACGAAGCTGCAACTGATGGCGATGCTGCAAACCTCGCAAGACAAGATTTTGCAGGAACAAAAACAATACGCCCAGAAGCGCTTTGTCCTCGGCGCTGACGGTGAAGATCTTTCCATGCCTAACGTAACGGAATAAACCATGAAAAAACTGATTTTACCTTTAGCTCTTTTCCTGCTGGCCGGTTGTGATTCTGAACATCCTGTTTCCTGGTACAAGGAACACGATCAGGAGCGTAAAGCGATGGTGGAAAAATGCCGTGATGATGCGGCGCTCAAAGTGAAGCCGGATTGTCAGAACGCGCTGGAAGCAGAGAAAGATTTGAAAGTGTTTGGCAAAAATGATGATGGCCTCTCAATGCCAAAAGTCACGCCCTGATTAGGGTAGGGGGAAAGCATGGCCTTTTCATTTACAACGGATATTTTCAATTACATGGATACGGTCACAAAGGAATTTGTGGCCTCTAATCTCGGAGTTGTTATATCCACCATTTCACCGGTAATTGGGTTGGCGTTGATTTGCAAACTCACCCTGGACGGGCTGTTTACATTAGCCCGGCCACACGGTGAGCCGCTCTCATCGTTGATAAAAAAATTCATTGTGTGGTCGATGATAATCAGCTTTGCCAGCGCGGGCGGGCTGTATCAAACCCAACTGGCTGATGCGGCCATGAAGATCCCGGATGAGTTTTCCTCGGTACTGGTTATTAACGGTTCGTCCGGTGGCACTGAAGATGCAATGGGTAACAACATCGACAAGGCCATACATGACGGGATGCAGGTTGCGCGTACTGCGTTTGATAACGCCGATATTTATAGCGGTTCCGGGCTGGCGTCATTATTCCTGGCTTGCGCGGTCATTATTTCCACGGTGTTGATCTGTGGTATCGGGGCCGGGCTGGTACTGATGGCGAAGTTACTGCTGGCAATCACTGTGTGCTTTGGGCCTATCTTCATCTTCTGCCTGTTGTTCAAGCCGCTGTATGGCATGTTCAATAAATGGCTTGGCTCGATGGTTAACTATGGGCTGGTAACAATTCTGCTGTCGATGCTATTTGGCCTGATGATTAAGTTCTATCAAAAAGCGCTCGATGCCGTCACCGCTTCCGGGGCTGACAGTAGCCTGTTAGGGCCGGTTTTTGCTTGTCTGCTGATAATGATTGTCTCTTACCTGATCCTGATGCGCATTCCTGAAGTAGCCTCCCGTTGGGGGGATGGTATCTCTGCGGGTATTCAGGAGCTGATACCTAACGCCGGTGGCGGTGGCCGTGGAGCTGGCGGTGGTGGCTATCAGCCTGGTGGTCAAAAAGGCGCTACAGGTGCCGGGGGCGGTACTGGCGCTAAGACTGCGGCGGCTACGGCTGCCGGTGGCCCCGGCGCGGGAGCGGCCACCGCTGCGGGTTCCCAAATGCAGGGTTTCGCAAAGGGTTCACGGCGCTAAAAGTAGAGTAGAAATTAATTTTTAATAAGTCATTGAAATTGTAATTTTGATGACTTATTATTTTTTTGTGATTGACTCAAAGGGAGTGACAAAGATGGTGCATTTCTTCAAATACACGGCAATGGCACTTATCGGGCTGCTGTTGGCTGCCTGTTCCAGTAGCCCGACGCCGCCGCCAGAACCCAACATGAAAAAGCTGGTTGATGTTAATAAGACGTATCCCGCCGAGCTGTATCGTGCAGATGCCGCTAACAACGGAGAGTAACAATGCTGAAGAAAAACAAACATCAAGCGATATCGCGGGAAGATCTGAATAAGTACCATGAGGAAACTCAAGGGCTTGAGCGCGATATGGTTAATGAGATCCTTAATTCCCGCTCTCGCGCCTGGAAAATTGCCACGGCCTTTTTCGTCTTTGCCGTTGTGAGCATGATTACTGCGGTCGGCGTCATTATCCGTTTTGCGCAGCCGTTACCGGCATACCTCACCACGATTAACAAAGATACAGGCGAAGTATCGCAGGTGAAAATTACCCGCGATGAAGCGACTTATGGCGACGTGATAGACCAGTATTGGATTTCACAATTTGTTATTCACCGTGAGTCCTACGACTACAACAGTATTCAGGTTGATTATGACGCCATGAGCCTGATGGCTTCCGGCGATGTAGCCGATGAATATCTCTCCATGTTCAAAGGCCCGAACCGCATTGATAAGCGGTTGGGTGACTCTGAAAGAACGACCGTTCATATCAACTCGGTGATCACCGACCGCGAACACGGTGTTGCCACCGTTCGCTTTACCACGCAGCAGCGCATTCGCCAGCGTCCGAACCCTGAGCCGCCGCGCTACTGGATTGCAACGATTGCGTATGAGTACAAAGCGTTACCAATGACCGCGCAGCAGCGCTATATCAACCCGCTTGGCTTCCGTGTAACGAGTTACCGTAAGAACGCTGAGAACGTTGGCGCAGTGGGAGGCTGATCATGAAAAAACAATTAATCGCCGGTTTAATTCTGGTCAGCCTCGGCCTCTCTGGTCAGGCGCTGGCGCTGGAAGTGGGAAAAGGTAGCCCATACGACTACCGTATTAAATCCGTGGTGTATAACCCGGTTGACGTGGTGCGTATTGATTCCGTTGCCGGTGTTGCAACTCATATCGTGGTTGCGCCCGATGAAAGCTATGTGACACACGCTTTTGGTGACAGTAATAGTTATGCGTTTACCCATGTTGAAAACAACATATTTATCAAACCGAAAGGGGAAGTTCCCAGCGATACTAACCTTGTACTGGTCACGAACAAGCGCACCTATAACATAGTGCTGCACTATGTAGGTGACTACACCACGAAAGACGCCCAGGGTAACGTTAAAGCCAACTTTATCAAGACGCCCTGGAGCATGAAAAATGCCACTCTCCAGCTTACTTACCTCTATCCATTTGAGGATATGAAAAAGGCTAATAAAACGCTGGAAAGTAACCGCGTGAAAAAGGCGTTAAAAGACCTTCAGAATGGGCCTTACAACCTACTCTATAAAATGTCAGATGAAGATGAATATCGGACTTTGGCCCCGGTAAACGTTTGGGATAATTTCCGTTTTACTTACTTCAAATTCCCTGCAAACGCAGATTTACCCGTTGTTTTCTATATCGGTGATGATGGTAAAGAGCATACCGTTAACCAGCATCCAGCCGGGGAATATAACAACATTGTTGTGGCTGAAACGGTAGCAAAAGAATGGCGTATTCGTTACGGAAATAAAGTCGTGGGTGTCCTGAATATGAATTACAACCCAAATCTTGGGGCGATCAGTACCGGCACTACGTCACCAGACGTTAAGCGCGTGAAAAAGGGTGAGGGGGATAAATCATGAGAAAAGACAGAGAGGAAAATTTAGATTACCTCGATGAAGAAGATACCAGCATCGAGGATGAGCGTCAGGGCTTCAGCGGTTCCCCTAAAAAACGTATTGCCGGTGCGCGGGCCTTTGTCGGGCTGATGGTGTTGATAGGTTCAGCAATGGTGGGATGGTTCATCTATAACCAGATGCACGTTAAGAAGCTGGCCGACGATCCCAAAAAGGGTAAAGAGCAGGTTATGACCAGCTCCTTACCGCGCCAGTCATTTGATGATGTGCCGCCAACCATTGACAATACGCCGAAAAATAGCGTCGTTCCTCCGTTGCAGACGACGCAGGAGCCGCAGCAGCAGGTTGCCCGGCAAACGTTAAATAATCAGAAAAAGGAGCTAACACCGGAAGAAAAAATTATGCGCGCCCGGCTAGGTGTGTCCTTCAACGGTGTCGATCCTGAGAAACAGGCTACGACTGCGAAAGAACAGGAGCGCCGGTCAGGTCAGGACAATACAGAAACCAGCTCAAACAGCCAGGCACTGGCGAGCCGAATGAAACCGGCGCGTATGGCTGTCGCCCAGGCATCTGTAATGCCACATCCAAATCTGACCATTGCGCAGGGAACAATGATTCCTTGCGGTACAAATACTGAGCTGGATACCACCGTTCCGGGCCAGGTGAAATGTACTGTAAGCCGTGATGTGTACTCTGCTGACGGTACTGTAAAACTGATTGATAAAGGGGCTGTGGTCACTGGCGAGCAGAATAGCGGTATCCAGAACGGCCAGAATCGTGTGTTCGTTCTCTGGTCACGCTTGCGTAATCCGGATCAGACCATTGTTAACCTCGACAGCAGCGGCACTAACGCTTTAGGTAGTGCGGGCGTACCTGGTCAGGTCAACTCTCACTTTTGGGAACGAATGGGCGATGCCATTTTCTTCTCTGTGCTGACTGATGGCATGAAAGCCGGTATCGCGTCGATTAACAACAACAACTCCGATGTGACGTTTAACACAACGGAAAACAGTACCGACCAGCTTGCTACTGAGGCATTACGGGCGAAGATTAATATCCCGCCAACGCTCTACGCTGCGCAGGGCGATGCCGTATCCATCTACGTAGCCCGCGATCTGGATTTCAGCACTGTATATGGGTTAGAAATGAATGACTGAGTTAACCAGTAATATTCAAAATATTCGCCAGCGCCCCCGCCGTGAGCAGGGGGTATGGCTGACGCTCGAACCACTTCAGCGCTACCTGAGTGATCCCGATGTGTGGGAGCTGAGAATTAACAAGTATCAGCAGGTTGTTTGTGAAACGTCGAAAGGCCGTATTTTCCACGACGATGAGAAAATTACGGCTGAATATATATCACGCTTAACCGACACGCTTTGTGGTTATAACGGACTACCGAAAGAGTCCGTTAATAACGTGCTTCTGCCGGACGGCTCAAGGGGGATTATTTGTTTACCCCCTGCCGTACTGGAGGGAACAGTAGCCATCGCGTTTCGTAAGCATCTGCCAGTTGATAAGTCTCTTGAACAACTTCGCGATGAGGGCCGTTTCACTGGCTGGAAACGAAAGATTCAGGGTGAAGTAGCCCTTCAGCCATTCGAGCAAGAATTGCTGGAATTGCTCGATAAAGACGACCTCGTTTCGTTTTTTAAAATTGCGGTACGCAACAAGCTGAACATCGTTGTATCAGGGTCTACCGGTTCGGGTAAATCAACGTTTACCCGCTCCCTGCTTCGGGAAGTACCTTATACCGAGCGCATTGTAGTTTCAGAGGACGTTCACGAAATTGGGTCTGATCTGCATCACGAAATGGTTTATATGCTGTACGGCGATCAGGATGGCCGTCTGGCCCCGGCGGTCAGCCTGAAAGCGTGTATGCGTCTTTCTCCCGACCGTATCATGATGACAGAGCTTAGGGATGATGCAGCATGGGATTACATTAACTCGCTGAATACCGGACATCCGGGCGGGATCACATCCACCCACGCCGACGATGCAAAGTCCACTTTCAGCCGTATTGCGCTGCTTATCAAGCAAACCGGTGTCGGCCAGACGCTGGATTATGACGTGATTATGAAAACGCTGTACACCACGATAGATGTCGTGGTGTACATGGAACATCGCCAGATTGTTGAGGTTCTTTATGATCCAGCGTTTAAAAAAGCGCAACTTTCTCTTTAAAGCGGCACTGGTTGCCGCCGTACTTTACGGGGCTTCGGCCCCGTCTCTTTTTGCTGCATCGGCGCAAGTAGGTTTCTCGCCGGAAGGAACCGCGCAGCAGCTCGTTATCAACGTTATCGGCTCGGCAAAAGATAACATCAGAATGATGGCCTACAGCTTTACTGCCCCCGATATTATGAAAGCGCTGATTGCGGCCAAACGCCGCGGTGTAGACGTGAAAATTGTCGTTGATGAGAATGGCAATACGGGCCGCGCAAGTCGTGCGGCAATGAATCTTGTTACGAACGCGGGTATTCCGCTGCGGGTTAACAGTAACTACAAAATCCAGCATGACAAGGTGATCATCGTTGATGGCCGTCATGTGGAAACTGGCAGTTTTAACTACACGGCCAGTGCCGAGAAATATAACTCTGAAAACGCGATTGTGATGTGGGACGCGCCCGAACTGGCCGGGCAGTACCTGAAGCACTGGCAATCACGCTGGAATCAGGGCCGGGATTTTACCCCGTCTTATTGAATGGAGAACGATATGCTTGATATGCGATTAGGAAACAGCGGCGATATTCCTTTCATCATGAACCTGGTGCGCGATGGGGTAATATCTGGCGCATTTTTCTATGCCGAGGGCAACGGTCTTGAAACAGTGAGATCTGAGCTACAAAGTGTCACCCAACAATACAGAGATAATATCCCCGTAGGGGATTATCTCTTTGTCTTTGCCGAGAAGTTAACGCGGCAGCCGGTGGGATTTTCGCTGTTAACCGGCCGCAATGATTTTGCGGGCCGGGCATCTCATCTTGAGATCCGTATGTTCGCTGTTGCGGCTGATGAGCAGGGTAAAGGCATTGGCAAGAGTATGCTTGCCTCAATCATCGAAGCCACGCCCGGACACCGGCTGGAAGCCTCCTGTCTCCCCCCGGCCACAAAAATGATGAGACTGCTGGCCGGAAGTGGGTTTAAGCTGATTCATGAAACGCAGGGCGGTAAGAAAACGTACCGCTTTACAGACTAACGAGGTGGGTGATGGGGCAAGGTATCAATACGTTGTCTTTAGAGCTGGATGACAAAGAAGCGCTGGCGCTGGCGCAGTTTGTTAAGCGGTTGACGTGGAGTGATTGGCACTGTTGCAAATAGTCGGTGGTGATAAACTTATCATCCCCTTTTACTGATGGAGCTGCACATGAACCCATTCAAAGGCCGGCATTTTCAGCGTGACATCATTCTGTGGGCCGTACGCTGGTACTGGCGTAACCCTTCCGATCTTTGCCCGTGGCACATGGATGAAACCTACGTGAAGGTCAATGGCCGCTGGGCGTATCTGTACCGGGCCGTCGACAGCCGGGGCCGCACTGTCGATTTTTATCTCTCCTCCCGTCGTAACAGCAAAGCTGCATACCGGTTTCTGGGTAAAATCCTCAACAACGTGAAGAAGTGGCAGATCCCACGATTCATCAACACGGATAAAGCGCCCGCCTATGGTCGCGCGCTTGCTCTGCTCAAACGCGAAGGCCGGTGCCCGTCTGACGTTGAACACCGACAGATTAAGTACCGGAACAACGTGATTGAATGCGATCATGGCAAACTGAAACGGATAATCAACGCCACGCTGGGATTTAAATCCATGAAGACGGCTTACGCCACCATCAAAGGTATTGAGGTGATGCGTGCACTACGCAAAGGCCAGGCCTCAGCATTTTATTATGGTGATCCCCTGGGCGAAATGCGCCTGGTAAGCAGAGTTTTTGAAATGTAAGGCCTTTGAATAAGACAAAAGGCTGCCTCATCGCTAACTTTGCAACAGTGCCCAAGGAAGTGTATGAAAAATGTCTGGTATAATAAAGATATCATCTTGAAAATCGAGTGTTGCTCTGTGGATAACTTGCAGGGTTTAATAAGTATCTTTACTCAAAAGTTGCAATCAATAATTTATTGAAAAAGATTGAAAGGTGGTGGTAAATAATGTTACAATGTGGGAGTATCAGTTTAAATTCTTCGTGAAATAGTGTTCTTTTAAGCTAATAAAAAATGCACGTGGAATTTAGGTCAAAGAAAAGTAAAGAAAAATTTATTTATGGAGGTAAAAAAGGATGAGTCAAGTTGTTGATTTTTTAAATGAAGCAAAAACTTTTTATTTTGCAACCGTTGAAGGAGACCAGCCAAGGGTCAGACCGTTTAATGCAGCCATGGAGAGGAATGGCAAGGTCTATCTTGGTACAACCAATCAGAAAAAAGTTTATCAGCAGTTATTGGCAAATTCAAAGGTGGAAGTCTCAGGTATGGCAAAAGGAAAATGGATTCGGCTCACCGGCGAAGCCGTAATTGATGATACCGTGGAAGCAAGGGAAGCAATGCTTGAAGCAAATCCGTTTTTGAGAGATTGGTATAGCGCTGATGATGGGAAATTCACCGTATTTTATTTGAAAAACATGCAGGCAGTTTTATATTCCTTTACAGGAGATCCGGAGATATTAGATAATTAATCAAAACATGCAGCCCAAGTGTAGTATGAAATTTCATCAGATCCGTAACGCCACTGCAATTATTCATTATGCAGGAAAAAAAATCCTGATTGACCCGATGTTATCAGCAAAAGGTTCATTCCCTGGTTTTCCATTGACGATGAACCGCCATTTACGGAACCCTCTTGTTGACTTACCTCTTCCGGTATCAGAGGTTATTGATGTAGATGCTATTATTGTTACTCATACGCATGATGACCACTGGGATGCTGCTGCCCGGGCGCTGATCCCTCGCGATATGCTTATTTTTGTACAGAATACTGAAGACAAAAACGAACTGGCCCGCGATGGATTTATTAACCTACAAGTTCTTGATAATGAAATTGAATACGCCGGAATTCGCTTAATTCCAACTCACTGTCAACATGGTAGTGATGAGGCATTCCGCAACCCCGCTGCGGCAGAGCTATTAGGTGAAGCTATGGGGGTTATTCTCCAGTCTGATGGCGAAAAGACTATCTATATAGTTGGTGATACTATCTGGATTAATGATGTAGAGCAGGTTATGCATAAATATCAGCCTGATATCGTTATCCTGAATACGGGATATGCGCAGTTGGAAAATCTGGAGCCTATTATCATGGGTAAAGAAGATGTGCTAAGGACACATAACATACTTCCAAAAGCACATATTATTTGCACACATATGGAATCTGTAAATCATTTTGGACAAACCCGAAAAGAAATCCGTGAGTATGTAGATCTTAATAAGATTACTGACCAGGTTAGTATCCCTGAAGATGGTGAAGTCGTTAATCTTTAATTATACATCCCCACAACTTTAATCAGGCAGTTACTCATTATGGTTTTACTGGTGACTGCCGGCCCTCTTAGCATTCGAAATTTTTTATGTCACCCGATTTAGTTCCGCGCACTTTTTGAGATTTCCGGGGTTTCAGCCATCAGCCGGAAATTACAGAGGGCAATGGCTGAAGAAGGTTTTTCCCCGCGATAGCGCAAGTTTCCACAAAAGGGCATCGAATTTTTTGAATGCCCTTTTCTTACCCCATCCCCTCATAACTTTATGTTTTTATTAACTTCGCGTTTTCGACGCCAGCGTTGGCCAGCTGCTGCCGGCGACGTGGCCACACAACCGATTATTCAAGTTCGCTGAATGAGTTTTTACGGGCTGTATGCAACACAAATGCTACGATAATGCCCCCGGACAATACCGGCTCCCAATAATCCGGGGTGGGTTTGTTCTGCCGGTTTAGTCCGGGGAGCAAGGTCACTTTGAGGGGAGATCTTCAGCAAGTAATTTTCCATGCGCGATAAGCCACCTGCGGCGTTTTGCCATCCACTGCTGAAATTCAGAGGTGCTCTCAACCTTCAGCACATCCTTCCGCTTCCAGGCCATTATGGGGCCAGCTTTTTGTGGTTGGTCGAGAAAGTCAGATATGGCTTTATCAGTCCAGTACCGCGCTTTCAATCCACTTTTACTTATCCAGTTATCGTGCCATTCAGCGCTTGCTTTAGCGCGTGAATCGGCGGCGTTGTAATAAAGCCTTACCGTCATTACTCGCTCCTATAATCTCAAGGCTCTGTCATCGTTATTTTTTTCATGGCCTTTATCTTTAGGCCGGGCATTACCTTTATCCTGCGTCGGCTCGGCTTTGTCTCGGCCTTTTTCGCGGGTATCATGCTGCTGCTCTTTGGCATAGCGTTTGAGTTGTTCCAGCTCAAGCGCGGCGGTTTTGAACCCTTCCCGGCTGGCCGCTTTATCCAGCTTCTTCTCATCGTCGGTGTAAATGACGGCTTCGTGTTTAGCGCGGGTGACAGCCACGTAATAAACATCTTTGGCCGTTGTGAGTGATCGGGTATCCATATTGATAAAAACCTTGTCGCAGGTCAGCCCCTGAGCACTATGAACGGTCGAAGCGTAAGCCAGCCCTAAGTACATAGGTTTGTTGGCATCAATTTTTACCAGCCGCCCTTTCTCGTTCTCCAGCAGTACCTCACCACTCTGGACGCTTTTTACCTTAAAACGGTCGCCGTTCGCTAAATCCAGATGTGCATCGTTACGGGTGATCCTTACCTGGTCGCCCACGGCCAGCTCCGTTTTTTCAACGGAGTACACGGATAATTTGGAAAATCGCGCCGGTGAAAATGCGATTGTGTCGCCGCTGCCGTCGCTTACCGTAAGTTTATTGCCGGGGCCGGTATCGAGAACGGTATAAACGGCCCCGCGTTTCAGCCCGTTGCTGTAATCCCGTTCCGGGATAATCACGGCTCCTTTTTCGTAATATTTGCTGTGCTGCCGCTGGGCCTGAGTGGTATCAAGACGGTTCAGAAGCGGGTAATTGATACCCTGGCCTTTTAGCCCCAGCTCGGCCTGAATGTACTCATTAATTTTTTTCCGGCTGTCGTTCGTGCCGGTGATGATCAGGGCGTTAGCCCGGTCTGTCGGCGGCATTGCCACGTAATCCCCGACAATGCGGCGGTAGCGCTGATCATGATTTTTTTCCTCTACGATGCTGGTTACGTGGGTCAACGACGCCTTTATTTTCCCTTCTGCTGCATTTAGCGCGGCTTTCAGCAATTCCGGGTCTTTCTGGCGCTGAATATCTTTCATATAGGCCGTTTCCATACCGGCTTTAATAAGCTGCTCGAAAGGTTTACCCGCTTCGACGGCTTTAGTCTGTTTGGTATCGCCCAGGAATACCGCTCGTGCGCCCGCATCGCGGATCACGCGCATGGTTTCCTCCATCTGGCGGGCCGGGATTACCCCTGCTTCGTCAATAAAAACTACTGAGCCGGGGCCAATTTTTTTATCTGAGGCCCGGAGGAAAGACTGGAGTGTGCGAGATTCCAGCCCTTCAGCCTGAAGCGCTTTAACCTGGCTACCGTAGGGGGCAAGACTGGTGACGTGTACGCCCTGCTCTTTTAGAAAATCCGCTGCCGATTTGGTCATATAACTTTTGCCAGTACCGGCAAACCCATGTACAGAAATAAACTGGTTGGGAGTATGAATAATTCCCATAACCGCTTTTAACTGTTCGGGTTTTAACGTTCTGCTGGCTAACCAGCCCTCGCTAAACTCGCGAGTGTATGGGGTCTGGATCTTTCCGCGCCCTTCCCGCTCCATCTTCAGTATGTTGCGTTCGCGTTGTTGAGCTAACTGTGTGGTAAAACGCGGCTTTTGCTGTACCAGCCGCCCGTTTGTGATGCCCTTATCTACGAGTTTACGGGCCTCATCTTTACTGCGGCCAGCTTTCACCAGTTCCGTTACCCATTGTTCGCGGGTCATTGCTACGTTCTGCTGTTTTTTATTGGTCGTGGCCGCTGCGTATGTTGCTTCTTCTTTGATGAGGTTGCCGGATGTTATGGCCCGTTCTCTCGCAGCCCGAATATCATCGAGGGTTAAGCGGCCATAGCCATGCTTCATCGCCACGTCCATCAGCTCCCGCTCGGTAATCACTGATTGACGTTCGGTAAGTGAACGAATGGCAAAGGTCATTACCTTGTCAGCCTGGTACTCGATAGGCTTTTCCAGCGCCGCTGGCTGCGTATTCCGCGCTATATCGTCGTTGGCCGCACCTTTCCACTCCCGGCTATCAAAATCAATCTGAAGCTCTTTGGCGCGATTTTTCCAGCCCTCATAGAGTACATCGCGATCTACTTCGCCTTTGCTTTTACGAGTTTTCAGCGCGGCCGCATTTTTTAGCTCATGGCTGGCCGTTTCACGGCTTAAACCATTCTTTGCTAACTCTGCCTCAATCTGCTGGCTGCGCTGGCTGAATTGGGCTATCTGCTCCTGGCTGAAATGCGCCAAATCAAACGTACCATTCCGATCATAACGCAGGTTGTAACCGGCCAGCTCCAGCTCTCTTGCCAGCTCGGATTTGTAAACGTTACCCAATAACGTAAGCGAGTTCACAATGCCGTCATTCGTGAGCGAACGCCATTTACCATCGCTGGTTTTGGTGAGGTTCATTACAAAGGCATGGGTGTGCAAATCCGGGTCTAGCTCGCGTGACGTTTCGTGTCGAAACTTGCCGACAATCAGCTTATTCGTGTTTTCAACGTGCGTTTTTTTATTGACGGTAAAGCGGCCTAGTGCCAGCCGTTCCGCTTCCTCGATGGCTTTAGTGACCGCCCGATCGTGCGCTTCAATGATACGTTTATCACCGTTGACCAGTGCCTGAAGCGAAACGCCTTTCGGCGCGGAAAACGTAAGATCGTATCCCAATCGTTCTTTGCTTTCGCTGTTGGCCGTTTTACGCATCACGGAAATGTCATCCGTTACTTTGCCATCAAGCAATTTCGCAAACCGTTTTTGTTCTACCTCGCCGGTTAAGCCCAGTTCTTCCGCGCCAGCGCCTTGCCACTGCATCGCGTTACCGTCTTTCGCATAGTAATCGTCTGCGCCATCAGCATAGTAATCAACAACCCTATCGACACGCTGGCGGGTAATCGTCGTAATATTCAGCATATTTACATTCCTGCAAATGCGGTGCTTTCACGTAAGACCACGCCCGGTACAGGGTTAGAACGAGTGTAGTTAACGTGATGAGTCTCAAATTTAGCCACTGGCAGATTTCCTGGAAACGCGATGTAGCCGGTCAGATCATCCAGCGTGGCGATTTCGGTTGGCGTTACAGCCCGCTCGCGCTTGTGATCATCATTGGTATTTTTGGTTCCCAACTGACCAAAGCGGCGGCTAATCCCCGTTTTTTCTCTTTCGCCCTCAATCTCCCCCAATGATTTAGAGACAAATTCGAGGGTTCTTTCACCCAGGCGACCGGCGGCCATAACAACCGATGTACGATGGTTAGATAGAAGGGTTTCAGCTACATCACTGCCATAGATGCTAATGACCTGCGAATACGACTGATAGCCGGTGACAACCCGTAGTCCTTTTTTACGACCTTTTGTTAACGCATCACGTAATGATGGCAGGTAATCAAGGGATTCCAGTTCATCTATAAACGTCCATATTTTACGGGAGTTGCTCTTGCTCATACCTAACACAATAGAAAATATGCTATCTGTCCAGCATGAAATAAGCGATTTCAAGGCTTCACGCATTTCATCTGTCCAGGTGATATACAGATTCCCGCCTTTCGGATCTTCCAGCCATTCACGAATTGAGAAGTTCCCTGCTGGCATTTTCAGGTGAGCGGCAAGTTTATTACTAAGCACAAAGCGAGCACTACCAACGGCCCGACCGCTACCAGCAAATAAAGCCTGTGCTTTAGTGCCTCTGACATATTCCTCAAGTTCTTCCAGTGGTACTTCATTTGTCCAGTAGAATACTTCTTCCATCGTTGGGTTTCGACTTGTATTAAATACTTTACGGGATACCTCGGTAAATAAAAGACGACCATATCCATTCCATTCTTCTGTTTGCGAATCCTTCGCTGTAGGTACGATAGAAACACCGAATCGCTCAAAGTCAAAATCACTTTTTATTTCGTTGAAAAATACCCACCCTTCTGTTCTGGCATCATAGGGATTTAAAATCTTATCGCCTTTTTTATAAAAACGAGAAAGGAAATCGCCATCTGGATCGAGGATTATCATGCGGTCTTTATTTGAGGCAATACGTTGCTTTTTTCCACGCATCAAGCAACATTTCATCATTTCAGCAAAGATTGTTGATTTACCAACACCGGTCGCCCCGGCTATTGAAATATGTGTACCTTCCGCTTTTGTAGGGATTGGAATATCAGCTATTGTTATTTGTGGCTCTCTTTCTTTAGTTATGGATGCTAAAGCCCGCTGAGAAACAAGCCGAGTACCACGATATATTTTCTTAAATGGTGCACCTTTAAATATCTGGTGATTAAATTTGAAAAATATGATTAAGCCTATGATGGCAATAATTTCACCGACTAATAAAGCACCCCATAAAGGCCATAAATCAAAAGTCTGCTGAATAAGTAAAACCAGACGTTCACGCGCATCTTTTGGCGTAAAACCATACAAGGCTTTCGCCGCGATAAACCACGTAACAAGGGGGGTAAAAAGCAATGCCCCCAGGCAAATTTTGCCCTTATCCGCTTCATTCATGACTCTGTTCCTCTCTCTCCTGGGCCAGCTCTGCTGACCACGGCTCCAGCCCTAACCGGCGAATTTCACCACCGGCAACTTTCTGCGCATCTGCTTTACTCACCTGGCGAAGTATCAATAACACCTCAATCAACATTGCCTCGATGTATCGATCTCGTCCGGCGGCTTGCTGCTCTGAAGATGAACGTTTCAGCAATTTATCAAGCCGGGCGATCACTTCACTGGCACTCTCTTTTTGTCCAAAAAGCTGTTGCTTGATGTACTCCGATACGTTGCCCTCCGAACGGTATTCAAGGTCGATTTTTTGCTCTTCGGTCACTCTCAAACTGATAGATGGCATAGGTTTCCTTTGTGTAATACAGATGTAATACATACAAATCTAGCATACATGCGGCTTAGAACCACATGTGTAATACGTTGCGTATTACACATTAAAACACAAATTATAATAATTTGTTTTGTTTTCAAGCATTTACGATGAAATCGTAATTGCGTATGGTGTATGGCCATTAAGGGATACCATACCACGCCTTTTTTAAGGGAGAAACCGGTGTTACGTGCAAGTAAATCGCTCAAAAAGCGTTCACATTCACCACTTTCATGCTTGCATGAAAGTTTTCTACACCGATACTACTGAATTACTACTAAAATACTACAAACTGAAATAGCCATTACTACAGATATACTACTGATATACTACAAAAATGAGCAGTATCGACAAGCGTTACTACTGAATTACTACAGGAATACTACTGAAATACTACAAAACCAATTGACAGCTAAAACAGGCTGCCATATAGTGAAATTCGACAAGCGGGGGTGGTATGAAAAAAGACCTTTTACTGGAACCTCGCAATCTCGCTGCGGCTGTAAGAGCGCGTCTTGATGAGATTGAAGGTTTGTTAGACAAGGGTATTAGTAGGCAAGAAATTGCTCAACTTCTTGATAGTGAATACAGCTTTTCTGTGACTGTGAAAGCGTTAGATATGGCTTTGTACCGGGCAAGATTGAAACGCAAAAAAGGTGGATTGCACAATCCAGAAAGTACGGTAAATACTGGATTGCACAACCCAAAAGAGCAGGAGAAAGCGGAACCGGTGGAAACTGGATTGCAAAATCCAGAACCAGAAAAATTAGTTGAGGATATGGGCGGGAACAAAGAATTTTTATCCGATACAGATTTTAAAAAAATCGGGGATGAGGCAAAAAAAGTTGCGTCCTCATTCAAAGGTAACGTAGGTAATAAAAAAGGTTTCTAAAGGAGCGAATAGATGAAAATTGCAGTAATGAACTACAGTGGCAGTGTCGGCAAAACCATTATTTCGTCATACCTGCTGTATCCTCGCATGGCTGGCGCTAAATTCTTTGCCATCGAGACAATCAATATGTCGGCTGCGGATTTGGGTGTTGATGAAGTGATGAGATTAACCGGCGATAACTTTGGTCAACTCGTTGAAGAAATCGTATTTGAAGATAATGCCATCGTGGATATTGGCGCGTCGAACGTTGAGCGCTTTCTTTCTACCATGACAAAATATGAGGGTGCAATTGACGAATTTGATAAATATCTGATTCCTGTCACCCCGGATGATAAAGCATGGCAGGAAAGTATTAAGACCGCCCTCGCGTTAAGTGCCGTTGGCGTTCCTAAATCTAAAATTGTTCTTCTGCCTAACCGCATTAAATCGACTCCGCAGGAGGATATTGCTTCAGTGTATGAATGGGCGAAGGATTCTAAAAAAGCCTCTATTCATAAAGATGCCGCCGTTTTTGAAAGTGAAATTTATGAATACCTCGCGTATCACAAAATTTCGTTTGAAGAACTGCTGGCAGAAGATCCAGAAACCTTTAAAGCAAAAGCTAAAACTTGCACCGATGCCGATGAACGTGCGGCGGCTGCGCGTCGTTATCGCTGGATGAAATTAGCATTACCGGTTAAACGTAATCTTGATCGCACCTTTGAAATATTAACGGCTGAATAATATGGAAAAGCAACCTGATAAATTAGATATCCTGATGGACTGGTTTTTAGGCGATGCGAAAGAAATCACCTCAAAACTGGAAAGCGTAACCACAAGCGTTACCGAAACAGTAGAACGGCTGGATAAAGCCTCCGATGAAATAAAGAAATCATCTGAGGTGGCGAAAACAGAAGTGATCGCAAGCCAGCGCGAGCTGGTCAACACTCTGAAGAAGGAGCAGAAGGTTAGCGACCAATTTTTTGAACGTCTGGCCGGGGCGCAAACAGGGTTTTCGCAAGCGCTTATCAGGAAGATTCTGATTATCACGGTTGTCTGTTCCTTCGTTGGTGGAGCGCTCGGCGCGGCGGCTATAACGCTCCTGCTTCACTGACAAAAAGCCTGACCTGAAGCGGCCCTATCCGGGCCGTTTTTTTTGGCCTCGATTGCGTTAGGGATTGAAGCCCGAAGGGGCGAGACAGCTTGCCTGGCTCGATGCGCAGCACGAAAGCCCGCCCGCAGGGAACGCCCAAAAATAAAAGTGGATTGCACAATCCATAATCAATAAAATGGTTTGTGCAATCCAGAAATCCATTGTGAGGCCGCTATGATCATCCCTACCCAGGAAACTTACGACGAGCTTCAACGCGCCTACGAATTTTTCAATCAACGCCTGTTTGAAAGTGCGCTGCCGCCTTGCCTTATCACCCTTCAGCGCGAAAAACGAACGTATGGCTATTTCTCGAATGGTCGCTTTGTTGGTCGCTCAACCGGACAAATCGTTGATGAAATCGCCATGAATCCGGTCTATTTCTCGATCCGCACGATACGCGACACGCTTTCCACACTTGTGCATGAAATGGTTCACCAGTTGCAGCAACACACCGGCAAACCGGGCCGCCGTGGATACCACAATAAAGAATGGGCGGCGATGATGGAGCGCATCGGCCTGATACCATCCGACACCGGCCAGCCAGGAGGTAAGCGCGTCGGTGAGTCCATGAGTCATTACATTGAGGACGGCGGCGCGTTTGATACCGCCTGCAAGGAGCTGCTTACCACGGAGTTTAAACTGAGTTGGCTGGATCGGTTCCCGCCACACAAACCAACGCCACCAACGCCAACCGGCGCAGACGGTAAAGGGTATGTCGATGACGAAGATTATGGGGATGAAGGATACGGCGACGATGGCAAGCTGGATGATGAGATCACACAAGCCCTTTCGCTGGTAAACCCGCCGCCAGATACGCCGGTGAATAAATCAAACCGGAAAAAATACACCTGCCCGAAATGCCATACGAACGTGTGGGGAAAGCCGGGCCTGATCCTGTACTGTGGTGGCGAACACTGCGGAAAGGCAGAATACCAGCCAACCTAACCAGAAAAAAACCGCCGTATGAGGCGGTTTTTTTTAGTTTTTACGTCCTCGCGTTACGCTCGCAAAAAGCGGTTGCCGCCGCTATGAGGGATACCCGCGCCAACGGCGCGGGTGATTGATTATCGGGCTGTTCTGGCGATAGCCTCCATTTCAGCTTTCAGCTTGCGGGGTGTCACCGGAACCGGAGATGATTTCATCTGGTAAGCAGCTACCAGCTCCCGATCACCTTCCTGAAAAACCGCCTTGCCGTTGCGGTTGCAGATAAATTTTTTCATAACCTTGCTCCTTCGCTTACGGTCAGCACCATTGCTAACCGATAAATACAGTATAAATTCCCCCCAAAAAGTCAACTTTAAGTATCATTAAATAATACTTAAATAATACTTAAATAATACGTTATACAGCAGCGCGGCAATGCCGCGCTGTTCCGCGTTGTTAGCGATCCTGGTACAGATTAACCAGCTTTTTGAACTGCTTAAAATGGTTGGCTTCAACAAGCGCGATATGCCGAAAATTTTTCGTGTCGCCGGAAAGGATGTAATGATATTCATACTTCATCTGTTCAGGGAATTTCTTACGAAACTGGATCAGATCATCCATTCCCTCAAATTCATACACTTCAGCCTCTTCATCAATCGCGCCTTTTGCTTTCTCGGCCATCAGGATGATATTTCCCATATTTACCCCCGTATCATGGTTAGAAACCGTAGTGGTTAGTGGTTAGCCGTCTTAGCGTTAGCTTTACGCTGATAGAGCCAGAGAGATAAAGCGCAGTCAGCCACGAAAGCAGCACCGAACGCCGTTACCGCGATAAACATTGGCATAAACGGGTGTGGAGTATCGAGATTGACTAACACGGCATATACAGCGGCCAGCGTGACGATACAGGAGCAAAACAGGCACATCTGCACCAGTTCTTTGTAACCGTCGCGCACAAGACGCCAGGGGAGATATAACGCGCCTGTTATGGCGAGGACTAAAACAACAAGAGTCGTATTCATACATTTTCCTTCGCAGGTTGCCCGGAGCGGTTGCCGCCGCTGGTTCCGGGCCGGTCAGCACCATTGCTAACCGTAAATAAAGTATAGGCTTTCCCCCTCTAAAAGTCAACTTTTAGTATCATTATATAGTACGAAAAAGATACTTAAATTTTGCACCGCTGCCGACAAATGAAAGGCAACTGCGCCGATCTCCACCTGGGCGGCGTGGTCAAATTGCCGGGCCTTACGGCATCGAGCTGGGCGACGCGCCCACTTCCTCCCTGCAAAGCCGGTTTTGGCGGGCTGTCAGACGATACCACCGCCGGAACAGTGGCCCGTCACAACGGCCCGGTTGAGCGGGCGGGCTGGCGCGTAGCGACGGGCCGGGCGTGATTTATCCGGGTGTTGGGGGGATGGCCGCGCAGCGGCCAGCGCCCCTACAGGCACGATGACAACTGGATTACTGGCGTGATATTGGTTGAATGGCTCTGTATGGCTTTGTAAGAGGTTATCTTGGTTCGGGCTATACCTGATTAGTTTTTCTTGTTGAAGCAGCTCTATGGGGCTGTGAGGCGTTATTTGAGGGGGAAACATTGGCTGGATATGATTTTGTCTCCTTTGGATAGCCTGAACTGTTTAAATTTTTCCGTTCTCATCTCGATGATTGCTATCGTGGGATGTAGTGATGAATGCGCTGTGTCGCTGTTGGGCTGCATATCCTGAATACTCTGGATAACACCATCAGCACCGATGAACGCGGCTGTAAGTGGGGTTGGCGTATCTTTCATCCAGACCGCGCGGGGTTCTGCTGTTTTCCATGCGAGGATTAAGCCGGTGCTGTGATTTTCACCTGACATACCTTTCACCTGGTCAGCCTGTGTGACAGCCGCAGGTAACGTAATTAACTGACCATGTTCAAAGATCACCATGCAAGGTTCGGCGCTTGCCTGGTACGTGGTAGCCAGCAGGATGATACTGAATAGAGATTTCTTCATAATTCACCAAAATTTAAATATTGAGGTTAAATATAAGGCGCTATGAATCCTCTTTCAATATCACGCTGCTTTCGTCTATACTTCTTACAACGTCTAATCTGCTCCTTCGCAGGAAAGACAGAGGCCCATTACTTGCCGGTGATGGGCCTCATTCTTTTTATCCCCCCTGCATCAAACCTAATCGCTTACCTAAGAGATCGCAGCGCTCGCCGCAGTCTTTTGCTGAGGCGTACCGCAGCAACGCGAGGAACGAACAGCAAAAGCGAGGAAGCGCAAATGTGAGTTTATGACAGATAGCAATGACGCTCATTTGCTGAGTAGATAGTTATCCCCAGGGTTATTTTTAATAGATTTTTATATAATTTTTTCTTTTTAATAACCTTTTACCACTATGTAATACATTGATTTTTATAAATAAATAACACCTTCTTATGGGAATCAGCCCACCTTCTTATGGGAATCAGCCCACCTTTTTATGGGAATCAGCCCACCTTCTTATGGGAATCAGCCCACCTTCTTATGGGAATCAGCCCACCTTTTCATGTGATTTTGAAAAATAATTTACAAGATCCCTAAACGTGGTATTGTGGGGTATAAAAAATCACCCATAAAATGTGGATAACATGGATAAGATATTGAATAAAAAGGTTAATGTAAAACAGGCTAACGAATTGACTGAAGCCGCATATTATCTCTCTTTGAAGGCCAAGCGCATTCTGTGGCTGTGTCTTATGCAAACTTACTTCACCGCTTCATCCACTGATGATAGCGATAAACCTGATGTAGTATTGGGAGATGCTGTATTCAAAGTATCCGTTGCTGAATATGCAACCGTTTTCGGTGTGACACGGAATCAGGCTGTCAAAGATGTAAAAGATGGAATAATTGAATTAAGCCGTTCTTCAGTCGTTTTTTACCCAAAAGAAGGTCGATATGATTGTGTTGCCAGACCCTGGCTTACTGAAGCTGGCAACCGTTCAGCAAGGGGGGTATGGGAAATAGAGTTTAACCATAAGCTACTTCCGTACATTTATGGACTTACCAGTCAGTTCACCACTTATTCATTGCATGATTGTGGAAGTCTACGAAATCCGCGCACAATAAGACTCTACGAAAGCCTCTGTCAGTTCAAATCAACTGGACTTTGGATAACCAATCATGCTTGGCTCAATGAGCGGTTCGTGCTACCTGAGTCTCAACAGAAAAATTTAGCCGAATTGAGACGATCTTTTTTAGATCCAGCGCTAAAACAAATCAATGAAAAAACCCCCTTAAAAGCATCTTACTCTATTGATAGTAATGGTAAATTTATATTCAGTGTCATCAACAAGCCATTAGCTGCATAGCTGTATGAGCTGACACACCGGCAGCGCCCGGCGAACATGGGGTGATTCCCATACCGGCAGCGCCCGGCGAACATGGGGTGGTTCCCACACCGGCAGCGCCCGGCAAACATGGGGTAATTCCCACACCGGCAGCGCCCGGCAAACATGGGGTGATTCCCACACCGGCAGCGCCCGGCAAACATGGGGTGATTTCCATACCGGCAGCGCCCGGTGAACATGGGGTGATTCCCACACCGGCAGCGCCCGGTCAATTATTCATCCTGTATATCGGATGAAATATGTCTATAAATCGTAGGTCGAGAAACTTTAAAACGGGCCGCGATTTCTTTTACTGTAATTTCTGGCGATTTAACAAGCGCGTTAATTTCTTTAATGTCCTGTGGAGATAGCTTTGGTTTTCTGCCTCCAATGCGTCCTTTCTTCTTTGCGGCTGCAAGCCCGGCCATTGTCCTTTCGTGGTTTCTGGCTACCTCGAAATTGGAAAAAATAGCGATGAGGGAATAGTACATTTCACCCATTGGGCTTTGTGTGTCTATGCGCTCTTTGAGGCTCTCAAAGTGAATACCTTTACTGCGTAGCTCATTCATGAGCTGCAAGAGCTGCAAGAGAGTGCCACCTAATCGATCTAGCGCCCATACTACCAGGGTGTCACCGGCGCGAAGCGCTTTCAGACAGTTTTCCAACTCTGGTGTACCTGTTTTCAGGCGCTTATTACCGCCCCTCGATACCTGCTCTGCATACCATTTTTCGCAGCCAGCTTTTTGTAAAGCCTCGATTTGATACTCAAGGGATGTGTCCTGCTCTTTGGTTGACTTTCTGGCGTAGCCTATTTTCATATGTCCTGCTTTTGTTACACCGTTTTTGTTACACATGATATTGTAACGAGTTTTGTTACACTGACAGCATCCATTTTTATATTTTTGGATAGGGTGGGGGCAGTGTAACAAAAATCATCGTTTGTGAGACACTTTCTGTATCAACAATGTTGACACGTTAAAGGGGGTGGCTCTACACTGGTTGTATCAACAATAATGATACAAGAGGTAATGAGTGTTTGGCCTTATGTTTCACATCATGTTTGGGATTGTTTTCATAGTGATGAGTGTGGCTTCTTTGGTTGGGCTTGTTTTACACGGCCATGAATACACGCCGGGACACTTTGGGAATATGACCGCAATGTGTATCGCATCGACTCTGGCGTGGGTTTGGGCGCTTTCAGCAGCGAAAGAAGCCTGGTACATCCTGAAGAGTCGCTAATTAGTTTTCTTTGTTTATTGAGAGGTATGTCATGACTCAAGTAATAATTAAAAAATGGGGGAATAGTCTATCTGTTCGCCTTCCTTCTGCGATTGTGAAAGCCGCTTCGTTAAACGTTGATGATGTAGTGGAGCTGTCAGTAAAGGACGGCGCAATTACTATCGTGCCCGTTAAAACGAAGGAGTATTCACTGGATGCTCTGATGGCCGGTGTTACTAACGAAAATATTCATGAGGAAATTTCTTTCGGCGCTCCTGTTGGGAAGGAATTGTTGTAATGAAAAAAGAGGATAGATCCTTTATTAGATGGGTCAGCCTTAGCAGTAGGATTTTTACTGCTGTCTTAGCTATCGGGGTGATGTGCTACGCTGCAATGGGAGTGTTAGGCTTAGTTAATAATCCAGTTCCATATTATTTTTCTGAATGGATTAACTGGATGCAACCTAAGTTAAAACTACCTGTTACTTATCATGATTCGAGCTTATACCTTGATAACGGAACTTACAGTATAGGTGATTATATTCTCTCGGTTGGTTATCTTTTCGTTATTTTCATGGCTCAATCGTATGCGGCTGCATATTTTCTTGGGCGGCTTAATCATACCTTAATCAGCAAGATAATAATGTATAAGGCAACTAAAGAATTTCACCAAAGATATTCAGGTATAAAAGCGGCTCATTTCGAAAGGTTATTGAGTGAAAATCTTACAGATACAGATCTAGAAGATGTAAGCCGCAAGCATTGGGAGAAGTGGCGGGAACATTACAAAAGTAATATGAGTTACGATGAGTGGAAGCAGAAATTCAAAAAGGTTCTTTAGGAGGCGTTATGCTGAATTTTTTGAAAAAACTTTATAGCTATCTAGAGTTTTTAGGTGCTCTTATTTGGGTTGGTGTTGGGTTGTATTCCATCTGGTTAGGGTTTAGTAAATTATTTAAAGATAACTCAATCTCTATTGGTGGTATTGAGGCTGTATCTCTGCTTGACACAACTCCGTTTGCAATAATGTTCATTTTTTGTGGAGTGCTTATAATTACATTTATATGGGTTGGGTATATCAGCAAGAGACTAAAAAATGAAGCGTGATTATATTCCTGATGCCGGTGATATTGTATGGATGGATTTTGATCCGCAAGCCGGGCATGAACAAGCGGGCCATCGACCAGCTTTGGTGTTAAGTCCTGCGGTATATAACGGAAGAATAGGGCTGTTGTTGTGCTGCCCTATGACAACAAAAATAAAAGGTTATCCATTCGAGGTGCGGAACGGAGAGGGGAGCGCTGTACTCGCTGACCAGGTGAAAAGTCTTGATTGGCGTGAACGGGGGGCAGTTAAGAAAGGAAAAGTGTCTGCTGCTGTGTTGGCTGAGGTCAGGTCTAAATTAAAAGTATTGATTGGATAGGTAATATTATGAGCAAGATAAGAAGTTTGAAGAATGGAAGAAAATAGAAACTATCACTATGGTATGAATGGTCGCGGCGAATAAAAAAAGCCCATTAACGGGCTTTTTATTTTTTATTTTACATTTCTCCATGCGGAGGCCGGGACTTTATCCCATAAAGTATTGTGAGTGATTTCGGCTCGCCGATGGTCTGAGGCGCTCATCATTGCATCCAGTTCTTTACCTGATAGCTTATCGCGTAAGCTATCAAATACTTTTTCAAGAGTGTCCAACGAGCTGCATCGACGGAAACGCATCAGATATTTTTTTTGTAGGTTTTCTTTGTCTTTTATTGATTCGATAAATTTCATTACGTCTGAATATAAAAATCTGTTATTTGATTTATGTGTCTCATGAGGCTGTGGAATAGTTTTGTTTTTAAATGTGCCAGTTGTCTTAATGGCGAAGATTAACTCACCTTCTGTTATTCCTAACATTTCAGCAAAAGTTTTTGCTTCTATAGTTACTGACTTCATTTAATTAACTCTCATGCTATCGGTTGTATTTTTATCCGCTTCCTCGACAATGATGTTCGTTCCTCGCGTTGCTGCGGTACGCCTCATCATTGTCTGCGGTGCGGTTGCGATGGTGAAGGAGCTGCCGGGCGTGAGCAAATCAATTAGGCGCTGGCCGCTGATAATCTCCATCCGATCACTGGCGAAGCTAACAGCTTTTGAAGCTGCGCCAGTTTTTCCGGTATGGCAAAACAAACCGCGACAGTTATGTCGTTTAAGCAACGTATCGAACTCCTGAACGTGCTGTAAAGCAATATGGCCGCGATAGCGTTTGGCCTGGATGAGATAACGATGTTTTCCGATTATTACCTGTCCGTCAATGCCTCCATCACCGGTATAGCGTTTATTTCTGATAGTTCTGAAGCCATGCGACTCAAACCCCTCCAGTAACAGTTCCTCAAAGGTGAAAGGGTCTATCTTCCTGAGATACGCGATCTTGTAGCCGAACGCCGGTAGGGTCTGAATTTTTGCGAGCACACGCCGGGCTTGTTGTTGCTTGCGTTTGTGTCTGCGTTTTCTGGCGGTGATCTTCCACCAATACAGGACGGCCAGAAAACCAAATGACACGGCCCACAATGCGATTACGTTAGGAGGGAAAAGGGAAAGTATATCCATGCTACCTGTACCATAAAAAACGGGGCCGAAGCCCCGAACGCGCGTTGTTAGCGGCGGTGATAAACCTGCCATGAAACTTCTGTAGGTTTGCCATTGACGATAACGCCATTGCTGGCACAAATGCGGCCAGCAATAACCGCTCCTTGTGAGTAGGGGTGGCCGTCAAGATAGCAAACCCCGATGGGACGCGATTTCTGTACTTCTCGCTGAAGTGCCTGTGTATCATTGCGCTGCTGGATTTGCAGATTGTACAGGTCTGTTTTTAGCGTATTAACCTGCTTTGATAATTGCTCTACCTGCGACTGACTAGCGCATCCTGATAATAAGAGAACTGTCGTAAAGAGAATGCTTTTAATCTTCATAAATTAACCTTTTACACGTCCGAACATAGATATAACTCTGTTTACAGCGGCTGTATTTTCTTGAGCGCCGGAGCATTCCATCAGGAACTGTTTACGAGCGTCAGATGTTTTGCCTGGGCGGAAACCGTGTTTGTTCTTCTTTACAATATTGAAAAAGTCAGCTATCGCCCCGGAGCAATCACTGTCGCCCACGCTGCCAAATTCCCCGCCAGATTTTGCTGCCATGCAAGCGAGCGTTTTGCAGGGATCTTTTGCATAACTGGCTATGGAGTAAGACGATGCCAGTATCACCACTGACGCTATTATTATCTTCCGCATTGTTATCACCCTTTTCTGGATAGATAGGATTTAAGCCTTATTAGGCCATTCAGTAGTTTGTCATGCCCGATACGCAGGGCGATTAGGCCGAAAAATATTGCTGCGGCATGGAATATTGATTGCGTATAATGCCAACCATTCCTATATTCCATAACCAGAAATAAAAGCGCAGCGATGATACCAGTCATCGCAAAGAATTTTAGGAGTTTTCCTAGAATAAATACGAGATAGATAAATATGTCGGTAGCTAATAACCCTAAATATATTAAGAGAAATCGCACCGACTGTTTAATAACGGTGAGTAACTTTATTTTATTAGCCCACCAAAATTGGG
>OGWV01000237.1_pt1 | contig 31057 bp, 19 predicted proteins | sample 1576081 | NCBI WGS metagenome assembly OGWV01 (sample SAMEA3541541, study PRJEB24748) | human gut metagenome | biome: human gut; feature: human-associated habitat; material: faeces | place: China | collected 2012 | reverse complement strand
CTATGGCCACAGAGCAGCCGTTGGGGCGCCATTCCCTGTGCGGCGGCCGTGCACACGAAAGAAGGAAAACGTAATGGTTAAATTTATCCTGAAGCGCATCGGAACCATGATCATTGCCATGTTTATGATCATTCTGATTACCTTCACCCTGATGCACTCCATTCCCGGTGGCCCGTTCACCAACACCAAGGGCGTGCCGGAAGAGGTTACCCAGGCCATGGAAGCCAAGTACGGCCTGGACCAGCCCATGCCGGTGCAGTTTGTCAAATATCTGGGCAGCCTGCTGCATGGCGATTTCGGCCCTTCCTATAAATATACCGGCAAAACCGTCAACGATTTTATTGCCACCGGTGCGCCGGTATCCGCCAAGCTGGGCCTTGTCACTCTGGTGTTTGTGCTGCTTACTTCCATCCCCATGGGCATACTGGCCGCGCTGAAAAACGGCAAATGGCAGGATATGCTGCTGATGGCCATTGCCACCATCGGCGTTACCATTCCGTCTTTCGTGATCGCCTCCGTGCTGATCTATGTATTCTCCTTTAAGCTGAACGTACTGCCTACCTTCGGCCTGGACAGCTGGAAGAGCTACATCCTGCCCGTCATCGCCATGGGCGGCTATTCCGTCAGCTACCTGGCCCGCCTGATGCGCTCCAGCCTGCTGGAAGTTATGGGCCAGGATTACATCCGCACCGCCCGCGCCAAGGGCCTGACCGAGTTCGCCGTTGTTACCAAGCATGCCCTGCGCAATGCACTGATCCCTGTCATCACGGTGCTTGGCCCCACGGTGGCTGGCCTTTTGACCGGCAGCTTTGTTGTAGAAAAGATCTTCGCCATTCCCGGCATTGGCTATTACTTTGTAAACAGCGTGACCCAGCGCGACTATACCACCATCATGGGCGTTACCATCTTCTTTGCTGCTTTCCTGATGGCAATGGTGCTTTTGGTCGATATCTTCTACTGCCTGATCGACCCCAGAATCAAGTTTGACGCGTAATGTTGAGGAAAGGTGAAAACACTTATGGCAGATTTAACCGCACAGAACAAGTGGGAACCGCTTGCTACCGATAACAGCGACCGTGAAAAAATCTGGTCCAAAAGCCGCACCTTTGCAGGTGACGTCTGGTTCCGTTTCCGCCGCAAGCCGACGGCCATCGCCGGTTTTGTAATTATTATCGCCCTGATGCTTTTTGCATTGGTCGGCCCCCTGTTTACCCCGTATGATTACTCCGTGCAGAATCTGGAAGTTGTCAACGTTCCGCCGGTCATGAAGGTTTACCAGATCCCCAACGGCGACTACCTGTACATTACCACCGCCCTGAAAGTCATCTCCGTTACCCCGGACGGCAAACTGGGCGGCCAGTTGCGCAAGGTGCGCGATGAATCCGATAAATCCATGACCATCTTTGATGCCGACGGCACCGAGGTTGCCCTGTATTACGGCGGCAGCCCTTATGTCATTGCCGATGAAGCCACCGGCAGCATCTACCCGTCCAAGACGATGTGGAACAAATCCTATATCCTTGGCACTGATGCCCTGGGCCGCGATGTGCTGACCCGCCTGATGTACGGTACCCGCATTTCCATGCTGGTTGCCTTGATGGCTGCGTTCGTCAACCTCATCATCGGCATTTTGTACGGCGGTATTTCCGGTTACCTGGGCGGCACCGTGGATATGATCATGATGCGTATTGTGGATATTATCTCCACCATTCCCCTGACGCTGTATGTTATCCTGATCATGCAGGTGCTGGGTGCCGGTATCCAGAGCATCATTGTTGCCTTGGGCAGCGTGTACTGGGTGGATATGGCCCGTGTTGTGCGCGGCCAGATCCTGAGCCTGAAGCAGCAGGAATTCGTTCTTGCCGCCAAGACCATTGGTTCCTCTGCCACAACGATTCTGTTTGACCACCTGATTCCCAACGCGCTCGGCTCCATCCTTGTTACCATTACCATGCTCATCCCCTCTGCCATCTTTATGGAGGCTTTCCTGGGGTATTTGGGCATCGGCCTGCAGCCCCCGCTGGCCAGCCTTGGCACCATGTGCAACGATGCATCTGCCAACCTGCGCACCAGCCCGCACGAGCTGTTGATCCCTGCTTTGATGATTTGTGTGATCATGTTTGCCTTTAACTTTGTCGGCGATGGTTTGCGTGATGCACTGGACCCGAAGCTGAAGAAGTAAGGAGAGCAAAATGAGCGAGACGATTTTGAAGGTAGAGGATCTGAAAACCTCCTTTATGACTTCCTCCGGCGAAGTGCAGGCTGTGCGCGGCGTCAGCTTTGAAGTGCATAAGGGCGAGATCCTTGGTATCGTTGGTGAATCCGGCAGCGGCAAAAGCGTTACTTCCATGTCCATCCTGCGCCTGCTGGCCGATACTGCCCGCATTAAAAACGGCAAAATTGAATTTGAAGGCACCGACCTGACCAAAGTCAGCGATAAGCAGATGCGCGAAATCCGCGGCCAGAAGATCGCCATGGTGTTTCAGGACCCCATGTCCAGCCTGAATCCGCTGATTCCCGTTGGCAAACAGGTTGCCGAAATGATCCATGTACACCACCCGGAGATGAAGCGCGACGAGCTGCAGGCTGCCACGCTGGAGCTGTTCCGCGAAGTACGTATTCCCGAAGCCGAAAAGCGGCTGAAATCCTACCCGCATGAATTTTCCGGCGGTATGCGCCAGCGCGTCATGATCGCCATGGCGCTGGCCAACCACCCCGACCTGCTGATTGCGGACGAGCCCACCACCGCCCTGGATGTGACCATCCAGCACCAGATTTTGAAACAGATGCGCTCCCTGCAGGAGGAATACGGCACCAGCATCATCTTTATCACCCATGACCTGGGCGTTGTGGCTGAGCTGTGCGACCGCGTTGTTGTTCTGTACGGCGGCCTTGTGATGGAGGAAGCGGAGATCAACGATCTGTTTGAAAACCCGCTGCACCCCTACACCATGGGCCTGCTGGCCTCCATCCCCGGCCTGACCAAGGATAAGAGCGAGCGCTTGCAGTCCATCCCCGGCAGCCCGCCGGATATGACCAAGCCCCCCAAGGGCTGCCCGTTTGCTTCCCGCTGCCAGTTTGCGCGCAACATCTGCGCAGCCGAGTGCCCGCCGTTTGTCCAGGTTGGCAGCCGTCAGGCACGCTGCTGGCTGCTGCAGCCGGACGCCCCGGCCGAGGGCAATCCTCTGCATGAAAAACTGGCAGAAGCCGAAAGGAAGGCACACTAATGGAACAGCCCATTCTTCAGGTAGAGCACCTGACAAAATTCTTTTCTGTCGGCCCGCACGCGGAAGTTCATGCAGTAGATGACGTCAACTTTACGCTGCGCCGCGGCCGCACCTTTGGCCTGGTTGGCGAGTCTGGCTGCGGCAAAAGCAGCTGCGCACGCACCATCATCCGCATTTATGAGCCTTCGCAGGGCAAGATCATCTTCAACGGGCAGGATATCGCCCACCTCAAGCCCCGCCAGATGCAGCCGGTGCGCCGCAACATGCAGATGATCTTCCAGGATCCGTATGCTTCGCTGAACGCCCGCATGACGGTGCGCGATATCATTGCCGAGCCGCTGAAAGCCCACCATGTTTGCAAAAGCAAGCAGGAAGTTGACGAAAAAGTCTTTGCCATGCTGAACCGCGTTGGCCTGACGGCAGAACACGCCGGACGGTATGCCCATGAGTTTTCCGGCGGCCAGCGCCAGCGCGTCGGCATTGCCCGCGCCCTGGTGCTGAACCCCGCGCTGGTCATCTGTGATGAGCCCATCTCCGCATTGGACGTTTCCATTCAGGCGCAGGTCGTCAACCTGCTGCGTGACTATCAGCAGGCCGAAGGTACCTCTTACCTGTTTATCGCCCACGACCTTTCGATGGTGCGTTACGTTTCGGATGATATCGGCGTGATGTACCTGGGCCAGCTGGTGGAAAGCAGCGATTCCGAAGAGATCTACAAAAACCCGCTGCACCCCTACACCAAGGGCTTGCTGAGCTGCATTCCCATCGCGGACCCCAAGCTGGCCCGCGCCCATGCGAGCGCCGGTGTGGAGGGCGATCTGCCCAGCCCGGTCAACCCGAAACCCGGCTGCCGGTTCTGTGGCCGCTGCCCCTATGCAAAGCCCATTTGCAGCGAGCAGACCCCGGCCATGAAGGAAGCCGCACCCGGCCATTTTGTGGCCTGCCACCTGTATTAAGCCTTTTTATTTTGGTTTCTCCGTTTCTTGTTCCGGCAGCCTGCCGCAAACGGGTACCGGCGGCCAAAGCGGGATATGCAACACGGTGCTGTTCCGTTTTGGCTCCCCTGCCCGGTTTGCTGCGCCCTGCCGGTGCAAAGGAACGGCAAACATACATTATTTTTTTTCGAGGGGGATACACATGAAAAAGAAAGTCATCAGTGCCGCTCTTGCCGGCACGCTGGCGGTCTCCTTGCTCAGCGCCTGCGGCGCTTCCAATGAGCCCCAGAACATCTCCGATGTTTCTTCTGCTGCCAGCAGCGAAGCAACTTCCACCACCGCTTCCTCCGAGTCTACCGGTGATGCCGCCCAGGAACTGACCTTTGTTCTGAACAACATTCCCGACGGCCTGGATCCGAGCGTGACCAACAACTCCTTCGCACAGTATGTTCTGATCAACTGCTTCGAAGGCCTTGTTACCTATGACAGCACCGGCACCCTGGTTCCCGGCAACGCTGAAAGCTGGGATATCAGCGACGATGGCCTGACCTACACCTTCCACCTGCGCGACGGCCTGAAGTGGAGCGATGGCAGCGACCTGACCGCTGAAGATTACGTTTACACCATTCAGCGCGTTCTGACCCCGGCCACCGCCGCACAGTACGTCAGCATGGCTACCGATTACATCAAGAATGCTCAGGAGTATTACGATGGCACCGCCACCGCTGACGACCTGGGCGTGAAGGCTCTGGACGACAAGACCCTGGAGATCACCCTGATCCAGCCCACCTCCTATTTCATCGACATCCTGAGCATGTGGACCTTCTCCCCTGTTCAGAAAGCCACCGTTGAAGCCAACGGCGACAAGTGGTCCACCGAAGCAGATACCTATATCTGCAACGGCCCCTTCAAGATCGCCAGCATGAGCATGAACGAAAACGTCATTCTGGAAAAGAACGAGAACTACTGGGATGCTGAGAATGTCTCCCTGCAGAAGGTCACCTTCCGCTACGTTCTGGATCAGGCAACTGCTCTGACCGCTTACGAGTCCGGCGAAGTTGACGGCGTTGCCAGCATTCCTTCCTCTGACTTTGCCCGCCTGAAGGCCGAGAATGCCGGTGTGCAAACCAGCCCCAGCTACGGCACTGTTTACTATGACTTCAACTGCTCTGCCGAGCCTGTGAACAACGTTCTGGTCCGCAAGGCAATCTGCCTGGCCATCGACCGTCAGTCCATCATCGACAACGTTGTGCAGGTCGATGCACAGCCCGCTTACAGCTTCCTGGCCCCCGGCTACTCTGTTGATGGCAAGGATATCACCGAAGGCCGCGAAAGCTTTGGCCTGTCCGCTACCGCTGACGTTGAGGGCGCCCAGGCTGCCTTGGCAGAGGCTGGCTACCCCAACGGCGAAGGCTTCCCCACTCTGACCCTGAGCTACTACGACAACGACACCGTCAAGAAGGTCGTTGAAGCTATGGCTGAAATGCTGAAGAACAACCTGAACATCAATGTTGAAGTTTCCTCCAACGAGTGGAGCATCTTCTATGACGACGTTCAGAAAGGCAACTATCAAGTTGCTGCCATGGGCTGGAGCGCTGACTACGTGAACCCCATGAGCTTCCTGCCCCTGTGCAAGACCGGCGATTCTTCCAACAACCTGTTCTATTCCAACGCCGATTATGACGCTCTGGTTGAGCAGGTCAAGGCTGAGAACGATCCGGCCAAGGCTGCTGAGCTGACCCTGCAGGCTGACGCTATCGTTTCCAACGATTACGCTGTTCTGCCCCTGTACTACAAGTCCAACAACTACCTGATGCATGACAACATCAGCGGTTTCTACATGACTGCTTCCGGCAACCTGTTCTTCAAGGATGTGAAGGTCGGCTAATGCGTTGCACGATTGAAACCAGGGACTTTGGTACTATGGTTTTTACGCTGTACCCGGAATATGCCCCCCTCACCGTGGCAAACTTTGTGAAAACTGCACGCAGCGGTTTTTATGATGGTTTGTGTTGGTGCCGCATCGTTAAGGATTATGTCATTCAGGGCGGTTCGCCGGACAATGACATCATGACGGACAGTGATTGGCATATTAAGGGCGAGTTTACGGAAAATGGCGTCAACAACCCGCTCAAGCATATCCGCGGTGCCCTTTCTATGGCGCGCGATGATGACTTTGATACCGCCGGCACGCAGTTCTTTGTTGTTCACAAGGATGCTGCCAAGCTGGACGGCCGTTACGCCGCCTTTGGCGAAATGGAGAGCGGTTTTGATGTGCTGGACGCCATTGCCAACCAGCCCACTTACGGCCCTGAAACCTGGAACAAGCCCAAACAGATGCCTGTCATCACCAAAATCACGATCGAAGATTGATGGTTTTGGCTGACCGGCTGAACTGAACCACAACACCCCCTGCACCGGAAAGCATTGTGCTTTTGGTGCAGGGGGTGCTTTTGTGCTGTCTGTTGTTCGGTTGCCGTTCGCCATCATTTGTACATGAATTTCCGAAATATTTTTCGTCCGTGCGTTCTTTATGGCAACACCGCACAATTCCCGCCTAGCGGCTTAAGCACCGCTTCGGCGGCTGCGGCACGGCATCTGCGTTGCCAAAATGCTCGATAATGTCGGGTTGCGGTACCCGCATCGTGCTTCGGGGGCAAAAGCCCCTCGCACTCTGCGACCGCTGCCCCTGCTTCGGTTCGCTGTTTCCGCCACTGGCGGCGCTCACCTTTGCAGCATCCAGTATTATCTGCGCTTTTGGCTTGGCATCTGCCGTACCTCGCTCGCCGTATCGGCACTTAGAATTATGCGGTATTGCCCTATAAAATTTCTTCCAGCTATATTCCCTCTTTCATCCAGAACGGGAACCAGATGAAACTCATCGTGCCGGTATTTCAGATGGTCGATGGCACTCCCATAATTGGCATGCGTCGCAGACGACTTTCAAATTCGATACGGTGTAAATTATGTGCCGAAGGCTGTCCCGTCTTTTATGCGGGGCAGCCTATTTTATTACAGATTCCGCACGGCAAACCACGAGAAGGAAGCTTTGCTATCGCTTATCGCTCCATTTGCGCTGGCGTACATGCCTACCGTGCATCCGGTGAAGCCTCCCGCAGACTCTGTGCTGTAGGGACGTAGGTCGATAGCATCGGCCAGGCAGGCAGTGCTGCCGCCCACCACATAATACACAGCCATATGCAACCTGTGGGCAATCAGCCGCAGAATCAGCGGCCCGTCGGGAATGGACTGCTCGGCCAAAATTTTATCTTTGTCGTTTTCACGGGTCGTCAAGCGCAATGCAAAGCCATCGTCTGTAAGCACTTTTTCTGCGCGCAGATGGGAAAAACTACTCTGCACATAGGCAAGGCCCGCCGTCTCAAATTGTGTGCGTGGCGTGAAGTCCAACTGCGTCTCTGCCTGCCAGTCCACTCCACAGACGCGCAACGCCGCGTAGGCGGGCGTGTGCAGGTCATGTAGGGCGGCAGGCAAAAGCGGCAGCAGAAGGCGTCCGTCGGCCTGCCACGGCACAGGCCCGCGCAGCGTTAGAAACTCCGGCGGCAACTCCGGCGTAGGGAAGGTGTATACCAAAGGCGTCTCTGCAGTGCGTTCTTCCGGCAGGGGCACCGGGAACGTTTCCTCCAACTTTCCAACGCCCGGATTCACAACAGGCCAGCCGTTTTGCCACTCCACGCGGGCTAAGAATGTTTCGCGGCCCATAAGGGTATGACCGCCGCAGGGGCGCATTCCCAGCATAACCATATACCAGTTTCCCTCCGCATCGGCGGCAAGGTCACCATGTCCAACACAGGTCACGGGGTACTGTGAGCCCAAGTGACGGTGGGTCAGAATAGGATTGTTCGGATTGCCGGCATACGGGCCAAAAACGTGTTTGCTGCGTGCTACTGACACACTGTGGTTCGGCCCGGTGCCGCCCTCAGCGATCATCAAGTAATACATCCCGTCCTTTTTATAGAGGTGTGGACCTTCGGGCCAGATGACGTCCCGCAGCGCACCTTTCCACAAAGCATGGCTCTCCCCCGTCAGCCGCATCGTGGTCAAGTCCAATTCCTGCGCCCAGATTTCCCAATCGCCTCCGTATTGCTCGCCTGCGGGATTAGGGCGGTTTCCCACATAATAGCAGCGGCCATCGTCGTCAAACAGCAGGCTTGGGTCGATACCTTGGGCGACGTCGCCCAGCCAATACGGCTCCGACCACGGGCCTGCGGGGTCTTGGGCGGTCACGATGAAGTTTCCACCACCAGAAATATTCGTTGTTATGAGATAAAATGTGCCGTCATGGTAGCGGAGTGTCGGCGCATAGATGCCACGGGAGTGGCGGCAGCCGTCCAACGGCAGCTGCGAGGGGCGCGTCAGCACATTACCGATCTGGCGCCAGTGTGCCAGATCGCGACTGTGGAAAATCGGCACGCCGGGGAAATAGGCGAACGTCGAGTTCACCAGATAAAAATCGCGCCCCACCGCGCAGATTGATGGATCCGGATAGAATCCGGGTAGGATAGGATTGTGTACAATCGTCATACCAAATTTTCCTCTTTTTCTTTATAGTCCCACCACGTGCCGCACACGCCTTCCAGCACGCTGCCGCAAGCCCAGGGCATCAGCGCAAACCATGTGCTGGCAAGACTGCCGTCGGGGTAGGTCTGCACCAGCAGGCCCTCGCAGTGGCAGAACCGCTCGGACATCCAGCCCGCGCGGCCGTAGTCGTACTCGCGGTCAAAGGTGTTGAAGGTCTGCAGCGACCAGCCCACCGTATCCTTTAAACGGGATTCAATATAGGCATCGGGGCGGCGGCGCAGATAGTAGAACATCTCGTCGGCAACTGTGCAGGACATGGGGTGAATGTGCGGGTTGGCCACCGAAGTGATGCTGCCGCCGCAGCTCGACCAGCCGAGGCGGGACAGCGGCGGGACCTGTACGGGCACATTGTAGCAGAATTTAAAGCTGTACTCATAGCACAGTGCGTCCCGCAGGTGGTCGAGGTAGACGGCCTTGCCCGTCAACTCGTGCAGCAGCCGCGCGACGCGGATGTAGGCCAGCACACCCTCGCTGTCCACGGCTTTGCTGGTATCCGGCGGGCCGCCGTAACACTCAGCACGACGGATAAAGGCGTCGTAGTAGTGTACCTCGCTGCGCTCCATGGCGGGCAGGTCGGCGGTGTCGCCCGTCAGCTGCATCAGCGCAGCCTCAGCGGCCAAGCACCAGGCGCTGCCCAGGGAATCGTATTCCAACCCTGCGCCCGTTTGCTCCGACAGAGTAAACGGGTACTCGCCGTCGCCGTTGCGTGCCGCCGCCAGCCGTGGCACCACGCCCTGCACAAAGGCGAGCCAGTCGGGGTGGTCGAAGCCGCGGGCGGCTTCGAGCCGATAGGCTTTTAGGATATAATAAAGCGTCTGTCCGACCAGATAGCCGGAATGCCCGCCCGTGTACATGCCGTCGAACCACCAGCCCCGACAGCTCCAGCCGTTTTCGGCGTCCCAGGTCTCGTTGGGCAGGCCGCAGCGCGGGTCCAAAGAGTTCTGCACAATATTGTCGATGCAGGCAAGGGCCGCAGCGCGGATCGTCTTATCCCCCAGGCGGTGCGCCGCCTGCAGGCAGGGCACGGCGGCGGACAGGCCGTTGGTCCAGCTGATGGAGAAGATCTTGTTCTGCTCATAGCTGCCGTCCGAGCGCTCTTTGGTGATGCCGACATAGTTTTTATCGTCGGGCAGCCAAGCGTCGCGGGTAACGGCCCCGGCCAGCAGCTCTGCCGCGTGGGAGGGGGTCGTGCCGGGGCGCGGCGGCGTGTGCCACAGCCCATAGACGGCCTCCAGCGCCGCGTACAGCGTGCGCTCGCCATCCACTGCGACAAAATCATAGAGGTACAGTGGGAAGGCAACGCTCTCCCCCGCCGCCAGCGTCAAGCAGTTTTCACCCATCGGGGCGCGGGGCTTGATGTTGTGGGACTGCACAAACAGCCAGGGCGCGTTTTCGTACCCCAGCGTGTAGCCGACACTGCCCGTGTTCAGTGAGCAGGTAAAGCCTGCAAACTGTGCGAACGTCCCCGCCCTGCCGGGCTGCCAGGGTTGCAGCACGCCGTTTTGGCGCACGAAATATGGCGCAGCCGAGAGCCCATACCACCGTCCGCCGTCCAGCAGGAAGGCTGCGGGGTGGCTGAGGCGATCAGCGCGGACCATCCACCAAGGCGATGCGGGAAACTCCGGTGTACCTGCCCGCAGCCTTGGGTAGCGGTTGTCGACGCGGATCGGGGCCTCGCCGCGATTGCGGCCGTAGAGGAATCCGGGCAAGAAAAAGCGCGGTGCATCGCGAGCAACGCAGTGCTCCAGCTTAACAACACCGCGCCATGGGGCGTCGGCGTTGTTGGTCAGCGTCACCTGCCAGACCGCCGGATCGGCCAAAGTCGAAACGCCGTGGTCATAGGCAAAGTCCAGCGTCAGCGGCGTTTCAGCCAGCGGGCGGTAGTCCTCATCGTCCGCCGACCGGGCCGTGCAGGCAAATTGCATCATCATCGGATTCTCCTTTTTTACTATATCAGAACGCCTTACAGCGGCCAAATGCGGTATCGGCCGCTGAGGGCCAGCAGGGCAAAGAAGTACAGGCAGTTGTCGTAATAGCGGCGTGGGCCATCCCGCAGGGGCGTGTTCCAGAAACGGCGCACGCAAACCTCGGCGTTGGGGCCGCCCGCCGCCAGGCTCGCCTGGGCGTTGGTGGCCGTGATGGCCACGGGGTGCAGGGCCTCCCCGGGCAGCGGTGTGCCATCGATCTCCCAGATGCCGTTTGTGCGGCCGCACAGCGTCTCGCAGAAAAATTTTTGCAGCCGCTCGGCGTTTTCGGCCTGCCACGGGTCGGCCCCGAACCAGGCGTAGTCCAGCGCCATGTTGGCGATGGTGCGGTAGGCATCGCTGTAATACAGGTCGTGGCGCTGGTCACGGTCCGAGCGGTTGTGGGGCGTACCGTCGTAGAGGGAATACTCGGCGCAGAGACCCGTGACCGGGTGGCACGCTTTATGGAGAAATGCGCGGCTAGCCCGGGCAGCCTCGGCCCAGAACGGGCGATCTGCCTCGTCGGCCCACAGCGAGAACAGTGTATAGAAGTGGGGCAGATGGTAGGACGGATCGGTAAAATCACACTCGGTGATAAATTTGATAAGGTGGTTCTCGGGGTCCCACATCGGGCGGCCCGTGCCGGGCTTTTCGCCCTTATGCAGGCAGCTGTGCAGGATGCGTCGGGCCATGGCGGCGTAATCATAGATTCCGCTGCCGCAGCCCCAGCGCCCCGCCGCAAAAAAGAGCGCCATGGCAAAATATTCTTCGCCGTCGGGGGCTGGGCCATTGGCGTTTGGGGTGCCGTCGGTTTGGCATGACCAGGCAAAGTACCCCGCGTTGGGGCCGTCCTGCATGTACATATAGTGCATGACCCAACTCCACAGTGCGTCAAATTCGGCCTTGTGATCAGTCTGTACGCAGAGCATCATGCCGTAGCTCATGCCCTCGGTACGGACGTCGTGGTTGCCCGTGTCCTCGATGTAGGCAAGGCCCCGCCCGGTGGGGTGGTAGAAGCGGTGGGCCTCGTCCCCATAAAAAATGGTATGAAACGTATTTTCAATGCGTGCGTCGATCTCCGCCTGCGCATAGCCCAGCTCCGCAAAAACGTTGCGATAGTGTGTGGGCAGGGTAACTGCTGCCATAAATCGGCCCCTTTCGTTGTTCGGTTTTGGCTCAATATAGCAGGTTGCGGCGGCAAAATCAAGGGGGTACCGGGCTCGATTTTCAACAGGGCAACATAAATACAGCACCCCCTGCATCCCACTTATAACGCGGCGCAGCTGTGGAATTTAGCGCAAAAAATGACGCATTTTGCAAGAAAAGCCCCGTCGTTTTCGGGACTTTCGGCTTTTACAATGCTTATTTTGTGCTATTTTTCAGGACGTGCAAATAGTGGCGGTGCCGAACAAGCGCAGCAGGTAGGAAAAATTCGCGGCATAACGTGCACCATTTATCCATAATAATGACACGAAAGTTACAATCCGCTTCTCGAATCGCACAAAAACTGTGTTTTTCTTTCTAGCACATTGCACAAAAAACAATCGGCAAGCCTGCAAAAACAGCAAATATTGATAAGATACATAGCAAAAAATGAGAAGCATGCATTTTCGGAATGCGGTATAATAACGGCAGATAATATGTTTGGCCTGTGATGAGCTCACCAAACATAAGACACAGACAATTCAGAAAAGAGTGAAGCAAACGGTGTTGGACAAGATCGCACCCAAGGACCCAACGGCCAAACGCCCGGGATTTTATGTGCTGCTGGACAAGCCGGTCGGCGGCCTGCCGAGCAATGACGGCGTAGGCCGCCACCCCGTTTATATCAATGGTGACCGCCTTGTAACTTTCGCCAAGATGGTCGGCGGCATTGATGATGAGAACATTCTGGAAATGCTTCGCACGGCCAAGGGCTTCCGCAAGCTCGTACACAGCGTCGGCGTCAGCATCGTCGGCGACCTGCCCGACAAGGTCGTGACCTTCACCCTCGGCTTCTCCGGGGAACTGGGCAGCGTCGGCAGCCGCAACAGTATGAAGATTACCACCGATGGCACCGAGCACATCATGGTCATGGATGAGCAGCAGTGGTCCGACAGCGACGAGACGCCGCAGGAGTTTCTGTTCGAGCTCGTCAAACCGAAGGACATCGCCACGGCCACCGTCAAGCTCTACTTGAACGACGGCTACACAGTCCCCGAGGTTGACCCCGACCCGCCCGTGGCTTTCGATACGCCCGCCTACGGCGAGATGATCGCCCGCAGCTGCCTGAGCACCGGCAACAATATCCGTATCAAGCGTGTGTTGCAGCAGCTCCGCGATGGCAAGCCCACGACGATCGCCTTCCTGGGCGGCTCCATCACACAGGGCGCGGGTGCGGTTCCCTCGCAGGAAATGTGCTACGCGCGCAAGACCTATGAGGCCATCTGCGAAAGGTACACACCTGACCACGGCGCACATGTCCGCTACATCAAAGCGGGCGTCGGCGGTACGCCCTGCCAGCTCGGCATCATCCGCTATGACCGCGACATCACCCGCGATGGTGCGGTGCGGCCCGATCTGATCATCGTCGAGTTCGCCGTCAACGACGAGGCTGACGAGACGAAGGGCCTGATGCACGAAAGCCTGATCCAAAAGATCTGGTCAGCCCCCAATGAGCCCGCCGTTGTGATGCTGTTCAGCGTTTTTGCCAACGACTGGAACCTGAAGGATCGCTTGGCTCCCATCGGTTGGCGGCATGAGCTGCCGATGGTCAATGTGCTGGACGCCGTCAGCCCGCAGTTCCGCGTTGGTGTCGGTGAGCGCAGCGTCATCACCCGCCGCCAGTACTTCTACGATGTGTTCCATCCCTCCAACAGCGGGCACCGCATCATGCGGGACTGCCTCATGTATATGCTGGACCGGCTGGACAAGCAGCAGGAAGGGCCTGCCCCGAAAGAGCTCGCCCCCTACTACGGTTTCGACTTTGCTGAGACGAAGCTGCTGGACCGCAGTGTGAACCCCTTTGACGCGGTCATCGACCCCGGCTGCTTCACCGAGACGGACACCGATTTACAGAGCGTGCCCTTCGACTTTGAGGATGTCAACACCCCCGAGTTCCCCCACAACTGGAAGAAGGGCGCGGGCGACAAGCCGTTCACGATGGACATCACCTGCCGCAGCATCCAGCTCGTTTTTAAGGATTCGGGCAGCAAGGAGTTCGGCGCGGCAGTCGTCACGGTAGACGGCAAAGAGGTCGCGGCCTACGACCCGCGGCAGGCCGGTTGGACCCACTGCCATGCGGCCATTATCTTAAAGGAAGAAACCGCGCAGCGGCACCACATCGAAATCAAGATGCAGGAGCCGGGCACGGACAAAGTATTCACCATTTTAGGCTTCGGCGTTCTGTAAAGGACACGGAAGAACAGGAGAAAGCATTATGAAGAGAACCAAGAATCCCGCTAAAGAGGCTGAGTACCGCAAGCGTGCGACCGACCTCGTTGCGCAGATGACCCTGCACGAGAAGGTCAGCCAGATGCTGAGCTGGGCTCCCGCGATCGAGCGTCTGGGCATCCCCGCTTACAACTGGTGGAGCGAGGGCATCCACGGTATCGGCCGCGCGGGCACTGCCACCGTCTTCCCCCAGGCCATCGGCATGGCCGCCGCCTTTGACGAGGACATGATGGAGCAGGTCGGCAACGCCGTCGGCGTTGAGGCTCGCGGCAAGTACAATATGTGCCGCGCCCACGGCGACCGCGACATTTTCAAGGGTCTGACCGTCTGGGCCCCCAACATCAACATCTTCCGCGATCCCCGCTGGGGTCGTGGCCACGAAACTTACGGCGAGGATCCGTTCCTGACGGGCCGCCTCGGCGTCCGCTTTGTTGAGGGTGTGCAGGGCGATGATCCCGATTACCTGCAGGCCGCCGCCTGCGCCAAGCATTTCGCCGTACACTCTGGCCCCGAAAGCGACCGCCACCACTTTAACGCCATCGTCTCCAAGCAGGACCTGTGGGAGACTTACCTGCCCGCCTTCCGCGCACTGGTCAAGGAAGCCGGTGTCGAGGCCGTCATGGGTGCGTACAACCGCACGAATGGCGAGCCCTGCTGCGGCAGCAAGACCCTGCTAAAGGATATCCTGCGTGACAAGTGGCATTTTGACGGCCACGTTACCTCCGACTGCTGGGCCATCAAGGACTTCCATACCGGCCACATGGTCACGGACGGCCCTGTAGAGTCTGTCGCACTGGCCGTCAACAACGGCTGCGACCTGAACTGCGGTGACCTCTACGTTTACCTTGAGCAGGCCGTCGCCGAGGGCAAGCTTTCCGAAGAGAAGATCGACGAGAGCCTGACCCGCCTGTATGTGACCCGCATGCGTCTGGGTATGTTTGACGCCGAGGATCAGGTTCCTTATAATAAGGTTGGCTACGACGTTGTCGACAGCGCCGAGATGAAGGCCCTGAACCTGAAAGTCGCCGACAATATCATGACGCTGCTGAAGAACGACGGCACGCTGCCGCTGGACAAGTCCAAGCTGCACACCGTCGGCGTCATCGGCCCCAATGCCGACAGTCGCAAGGCGCTGCTGGGCAACTATGAGGGCACTGCCTCCCGCTACACCACCGTGCTGGAGGGCATTGAAGATTACCTCGGCGACGATGTGAAAGTCCGCTACTCGCAGGGCTGCCACCTCTACGCCGACAACATCCACGGCTTGGCCGAGTCCAACGAGCTGATGAGCGAGGTCAAGGGCGTCTGCGAGGAGAGCGATGTCGTTATCGCAGTCCTCGGTCTGGATTCCGGCCTTGAGGGTGAGGAGGGCGACAAGGGCAACCAGTTCGCCAGCGGCGACAAGCCGAACCTGAAGCTCCCCGGCCATCAGGAGGAAGTCCTGAAAGCCTGTGTTGAGAGCGGCAAGCCTGTTGTTCTGGTTCTGCTGGGCGGCAGTGCATTGGCTGTCAACTATGCAGATGAGCACGCAAACGCTATTCTCGAAGCCTGGTATCCCGGTGCCCGTGGCGGCGAGGCTGTGGCCCGCGCTCTGTTCGGTGAGACGAACCCGCAGGGCAAACTGCCTGTCACCTTCTACCACAGCGACCGCGACCTGCCGGAGTTTACCGACTACGCCATGAAGGGCCGCACCTACCGCTACATGGAGAAGGAAGCCCTTTACCCCTTCGGCTACGGCCTGTCCTACACGAAGTTCGGCTTCAAGAACGCTGCTGTCAGCGCGAATGAGGCGGGCTCTGACGGCCTCGATGTGACGGTGGACGTCACGAACGAGGGTTCCGTTGCGGGCCGTGAGAGCGTGGAGGTTTACGTCAAGGCCGAGCGCGAGAACACCCCGAACGCCCAGCTGAAAGGCCTTGCCAAGGTCGAGCTGCAGCCCGGTGAGACGAAGCAGGTCAAAATTCACCTGCCGCTGGCCGCCTTCGCCCTCTGTAATGAGGAAGGCACGCCGATCGTTGAGGCAGGCAGCTACAGCGTTTATGTCGGTGCTTCCCAGCCTGATGCCCGCAGCGTAGCGCTGATGGGTCAGGCCCCCGCAAAGCTGACCGTCACCCAGTCCGCAACGCAGGCCCTTGACCTGTGATTGATGTTAGGAAGGAGAGACTGAACCATGCCCAAGACCGCACAAAAAGACGCTTCTGTGGCCACTGTCAAGAAGCAGGGTGCCGCGATGAAGCACATTAAAAAGTACTGGCAATGGTACGCAATGATGTTCATTCCCATTGTGTACTACATCGTGTTCCGCTACATCCCGATGTTCGGCAACATCATTGCGTTCCGCCGCTACCGCGCCGGCAGCAGCATCTTCGGCGATGAATGGAGCGGCCTGAAGTACTTCAACCAGTTCATGAAGGATCAGAACTTCTGGCGTGCGTTCAAGAACACACTGCTGTTGAACTTCAAGTATCTGATCATCAGCTTCCCGCTGACGCTGATCTTCGCCCTGTTGTTGAACGAGGTCAAGAATGTTCACTTCAAGAAGATTGTGCAGACGATCTCCTACCTGCCTCACTTCATCTCGATGGTCATCGTTGCGGGCATGGTCCGCGAGATTCTGTCCACCAGCGGTCCCATCAACAACCTCATCACCAAGCTGGGCGGCGAGGCCATCACCTTCATCTCCCTGCCCGAGTGGTTCACGACGATCTTTGTTACCACAGGCGTATGGCAGGGCCTCGGCTGGGGCACCATCCTTTACTTGGCTGCCATGTCCGGCATCAACACCGAACTGTACGAGGCTGCTGAGCTGGACGGCGCAAACCGCTTCCAGCAGTGCCTGCACGTTACCATCCCCGCCATCCTGCCCACCATCTCCACCCTGTTGGTTCTGAACATCGGCAGCCTGTGCGGTTCCGCCGCTTTCGAGAAGGTCTTCCTGCTGTACACCCCCACCACCTATGAGACGGCCGACATCATCGCCACCTACGTCTACCGCATGGGCCTTGGCTCCGGCAACTACAGCTACGCAACGGCCGTCGGCCTGTTCCAAGGTGTCATCAACCTGGTCCTGCTCACGGTTGCCAACAAGGTCTCCTCTTGGCTGACCGGCAGCGGTTTGTGGTAATTAGGAGGATAAAATAATGGCAAAAGCAACTACTATGGGCCCCATGAAGATCAAGGAATCCGCCAGTTACCGCGTGTTCAAGGTCTTTAACGCCATCATCCTGACGCTGATCAGCGTTGCGATGCTCTACCCGTTCCTGTACTTGGTCGCCCAGTCCTTCTCCTCTACGGAGGCGATCGTTGCAGGCGAAGTCGGCCTGATCCCGAAGGACTTCAACATCTCCACATATAAATACGTCATCACCGACGGCAAGTTCATCCCCTATTACGGCAACACCATTGTGTACTCCATCATTGGCACGGTCTGCGCTCTGCTGTTCAGCGCCCTGCTGGCCTATCCCCTTTCCAAGGCGGAGCTGTACGGCGGCAAGGCAATCAACAAGTTCATCATTTTCACGATGTACTTTGGCGGCGGCATGATCCCCAACTACATTTTGATGGTTTCCTTGGGTCTGCGCGATACCGTGGCATCCTTCATCCTGCCCGGCATGATCTCCACCTACTACGTCATCCTGATGCGTTCCTTCTTCCTCACTCTTCCCCGTGAGCTGGAAGAAGCCGGCGAGATCGACGGCCTGGACAAGTGGGGCGTGTTCTGGCGCATCGCCATCCCCCTGTCCAAGCCCATCATTGCCACCATGACACTGTTCTACGTCGTCCAGTACTGGAACGACTGGTTTGATGCTTTCCTCTACTTGGATACGACCACGAAATGGCCCGTTGCCTACTATCTGCGCCAGCTCATCAGCAGCGCTTCCGGCACAAGTGCTGATGCAGGCGACGCCATGCAGATCGCTTCCAACATCAAGTCCTGCGCCATGGTGCTGACGTCCGCTCCCATCATTTGCATCTACCCCTTCATCCAGAAGTATTTCGTGCAGGGCATGATGCTGGGCGGCGTTAAGGGCTAACGTTTTCGCGTTAGTGCTCTGCGTCCCGTTTTTCCACTGTCTTAAAACCGACGCCGACTCCGGCGCCGGATGAAAGAAAACACCTGTTTTCCCAGGGCCTTCCGGGGAGCAGGAAAAAACGTAATGGAGGTTACGAAACATGAAAAAGCTCACATCCCTCGTGCTGGCTACCGGCATGGTGCTGTCTCTGGCTGCCTGCGGCGGCTCCGGCAGCTCCACGGCTGCAAGCACCACCAACACCGATGGCAGCACTGCTACCACCGACACCGCTGCTGCGGACGAGTCGAACCTCGGCTATGAGTACGGCGAGCACTTCCACTCTGACGAGCCTGTCACCTACACGATGTTCTTCAACGACAACCCCGCCTATCCCATGAACGACAAGTGGATCAGCGAGGGCGTCTTTAAGGCCATCGAGGATGCCACCAACGTCCATCTGGAACTGACCGTCGTTGACAACTCCAACTACACCGATAAGGTTTCCTTGGCCGTTTCTTCCGGCACTTCCCCCTACATCATCCCCAAGATCTACTCTGAAACTGCGTATGTCACCGGCGGCGGCGTTGTCCCCGTTTCCGACTATGTCCAGTATATGCCCAACTACTCCAACTTCGTCGAGGAGTACAACATGCAGGACGACTTGGCCACCATCACGCAGGCCGACGGCAAGTACTACCGCCTGCCCGGCCTGAAGGAGACCTCTCTGCAGGATTACACCTTCCTCATCCGCAAGGACATTTTTGACGCTGCCGGCTACGATGTCGCCGAGCTGGAAAAGGATTGGACCTGGGACGAGTTCGCCGACGTGTTGATCGGCGTCAAGAAGTACATGGTCGAGCAGGGCATGTGCGGCGAGAATGACTACATCTGGTCCGATATGTGGTGCGGCCAGACCTCCGGTTACGGTCAGGGCGGCAACCTGCTGAAGCTGCTGGGTGCCTCCTACGATATCAACACCGGCTGGGCCATCACCACCAACTACGGTCTGGTCTATGACGCCGACAGCGATTCCTTCGTTGACGGCTCTGTCTCCGACAATTACAAGCAGGCCTACACTGTCCTGCAGAAGCTCGTCCAGAACAAGGTTCTTGACCCCGAGACCTGGACCCAGGATGACGACACCGCGCTGAACAAGTTCTACCGCGGCGAGACCGCCATCATGTCCACTAACCGTGCCCAGTACGCCACCCAGGACTCCAAAATCAAGGAGCAGCTGGGCGAGGGCAACTACGAGTTGTACCGTACCCTCGTTCCCATCGGCACATCCGACTATCAGGCCGAGAACCAGCGCCTTGAGTGCGGTATCATGATCTCTTCCAACGCTCTGAAAGAGCTGGGCGAGGACGAGTTCATCAAGATGATGCGCTTTGTTGACTGGCTGTGGTACTCTGACGAGGGCCTGACCCTGACCAAGTGGGGCAAAGAGGGCGAGACCTACACCGTCACCGACGGCACCTACAGCCTGACCCCCGGTTACTACTGCAACGGCCTGTCCATCGCACAGACCTCCGACGATCAGATCGACCTGCGTGAAGAGCTGGGCTACGCCTGCGGCAACTTCATGTATTCCGGCAACACCGAGCTGCTGACCAGCAACTTCAGCGAGGATCTGCGTGACTTCTACGACCGTCAGGGCCAGTACCGCAAGCTGCGCCCGCTGGATCCCACCGTTACCTTCGACGAGGATCAGATGGAGATGCTGAACCTGTGGGGCACCCCCATGACCGATACCGTCAACGCTTGGACCTGCAAGTTTGCCATGAATCAGGCCGACATCAACAACGATTGGGATACCTACGTTGCTGAGGTCGAAGCCCAGAACATGCAGAACATCGTTGATATGTACAACGACACCTACAACGCAAGCAAGTAATTTGTTTGGAAACTGACTGTCCCTGCGACAGTGATGCAACTGCCGGGGGCAGCCTCACGTAACAACATGGGGCTGCCCCCGGTTTGCTGTTTATGGTATGCAAGTACCGCGCCCCGGTGACGGGGCGCACCGTGTGTGCCCGACACGGCCATGTCGGACCTGCACGGCACTTCCCGTCACATCCCCTTACCCTTATGAAAAGGAGCTGTTCCTTATGAAACGCACCGATTTCAGCGTCGACTGGCTGTTTGCCGCCTGCGCGCCGGATACCGAGCTGCTGCCTTGGAACGCGCAGTTCACCCCCGTCGACCTGCCCCACGATTGGCAGATTCGCCACGCGGACGATCTGTACCGCGATGGCACGCTGTTCTACCGCAAATATTTCTTTGTCACCGATGTACCCGGCACCCGCCGCATGCTTTGGTTCGGCGGGGCCTACATGGATACGACCGTTTTCGTCAACGGCACCGAAGTCGGCCAATGGAAGTACGGCTACACGTCGTTCTGGTTCGACATCACCGACGCGCTGCATGAGGGCCAGAACGAGGTTCTTGTCCGCTGCAATCTGCGCCACCCCAACTCCCGCTGGTACTCCGGTGCGGGCCTGTACCGCAATGTGGAACTGTGGGAGGCTCCCGACCTCCACTTGATGCCCGATGGACTGTATGTAGCTGCCAAAGAGGGCGACAACGGCGCTTGGACCGTGGCCGTCACTGCCGAGGCGGGTTCCGTCACCGCCGCCAGCGCGGGCCGCACGCTGACGCTGCATCTGACCGATGACAACGGCAGCCTTCTTGGCACTGCCGCCATCCCTGCCGATGCATGGGCCGCTCTCCCCTCCCCCGATGGCTGGCGCACGGGCAAGGAAACCGCGATTTACAAAGCCTCGCACACCTTCACGCTGCAAGACCCCGCTTTGTGGGACTTGGACGCGCCAAGCTTCTACCACATCACGGCAGAGCTAACCGGCGCCGATGGCGTTACCGACACACTAACCACCCGCTTTGGCTGCCGCACCATCGAAGCCACACCCGACTGCGGACTGCTGGTGAATCACAAGCGCGTTTTGATCAAGGGCGTCTGCATCCACCACGATTTCGGCTGCCTCGGTTCGGCGTTTGAGTACAGCGCCGCCAAGCGTCAGCTTGAAATCCTCAAGTCCATGGGGGTTAACAGCATCCGCACAGGTCACACACCGCCCGCGCCGCAGTTCATGGATCTGGCCGACGAGATGGGCATTTTGATGGATGTCGAGAGCTTCGACTGCTGGCGCAGCGGCAAGAACCCTTACGACTACGGCCGCTTCTTTGACGAGTGGCAGGAAAAGGATGTTGCTGCCTGGATCCGCCGCGACCGCAACCACCCAAGCCTGCTGTTCTGGTGCATCGGCAACGAGATCTACGACACCCACGCGGGTTCCGAGGGCGCGGACACAATGCGGATGCTGCTGGCCGAGGTCGCCGCGCACGACCCTGCGCGCAATGGCATCCCAACGCTCGGTTCCAACTACATGCCGTGGGAAAATACACAGCACTGTGCCGATATCATCAAGGTCGCGGGCTATAATTACGGCGAGCGCCTCTACGCCAGCCACCACGAGAAGCACCCCGACTGGGTCATCTACGGCAGTGAGACGTCGTCCATCGTGCAGAGCCGCGGCATCTACCACTTCCCGCTTTCGCAAAGCCTGCTGTCTGATGACGACCTGCAGTGCTCAAGCCTGGGCAACAGCCGCACGAGTTGGGGCGCGGAGAGCTGGGACATCTGCCTGCAGAGCGAGCAACGCTGGCCATTCACGCTGGGGCAGTACCTTTGGACCGGGTGGGATTACATCGGCGAGCCGACACCTTACCACACGCGCAGCAGCTATTTCGGCACGATTGACACGGCAGGCTTCCCGAAGGACGCCTACTACGTTGTGCAGGCCGCGTGGCTCGACCCCAAAACACACCCAATGGTACACCTGTTCCCCTACTGGGACTTCAACGAAGGGCAGCTGATTGACCTCTGCGCTTGCACCAACGCCCACAGCGTAGAACTGTTTGTGAACGGCGAGAGCCTTGGCCGCAAGGTGCTGGACTCCGCCAAGGGCCGTACCGCCAGCTGGCAGGCACCCTACCACCCCGGCAGCGTCAAGGTCGTAGCCTACGATGAAAACGGCAAGGTTGTGGCAACCGACGAGCAGGATTCCTTCGATGACAGCGCTATGGTCTGCCTGCAGGCTGACCGCAAGACGATTTCCGGCGATGGCCGTGAGCTTGCATTTATCACAATCACAACCCGCGACAAGAACGGCAACCCTGTGCGCAACGCGAACGACTGCGTGACGGTCCGCGTAAATGGCGCGGGTGTGCTGGTGGGCCTTGACAACGGCGACAGCGCCGACCCCGACGAATACCAGACCGACAGCCGCCGCCTTTTCAGCGGCATGCTGCTGGCCGTTGTGGCGGGCAATGGCCGCACCGGCACGATTACCGTGGATGTCACGGCCCCCGGCCTGCGCCCTGCAGTGCTGACGTTGAACGCCGCCCCGTTTGAAGGCCCCGTCCGCCGCCGTCTGCCGCCGCTGACCTTCGGCGGCAGCACGCAGGAAATCCCTGTGCGCAAGCTGGCCCTGACCGCCGAGCGCACAGCGCTGGACAAGGAGCACCCCATAACGCACATTACCGCCGCACGCCGGCCTGCAGCAGCAACCTTCACCGACATCGAGTGGCAGTTGACCGACGACAAGGGTGTGCCCGCCGTGAACGCGGCCATGCAGCCAGACGGTGACGTGCTGACGGTGACCGCCCTGGGCGATGGCACACTGCGGGTTCGCGCCCTGGTGCGCAACGGCCACGATGCGCCGCAGCTGATCTCCCAGTTGGAGTTGTCCATCTCTGGCGTCGGTCAGCTGCACAAGAACCCTTATGAATTTATCTCGGCCAGCCGTTTTGATGCGTCCTTCGGCGACATCGGCAACGGCAACGAGCGCGGCGTTTCCACCTCCCGCACGGGCCGCAGCTGGGTGCTGTTCGATGATATCGACTTTGGCCCCGATGGTGCGGATACGGTGGAGCTGCCAATCTTTGCGCTGGACGGCGAACCGACGACCTTCCGCTTCTGGGACGGCGAGCCCTACGCCGAGGGCAGTACAATGATCGGCGAGCGCGTCTACCACAAGCCCAAGCAGTGGAACGTCTACCAGCCCGATACCTTCAAGCTGGACAAGCTCCTGCGCGGCATCGGCAGGTTTGCCGTGGAGCTGAACGTGAAGGTCCACATCAAGGGCTTTACCTTCACCCGTCATTCTCGCGCATGGGATACCCTGGCTGCGGGCGCGTGCGATGCCGTCTATGGCGATTCCTTTACCCGCGATGGGTCGCGTGTGCTGGGCATCGGCAACAATGTCTCGCTGCTGTTTGACCGCATGGACTTTGGCGAGACCGGCTGCTGCGGCATCCGCATTACGGGCCGCAGCCCGTTGCCCGCCAACACGGTGCATCTGATGTTTGCCGCTGCAGACGGCGGTGAGACCGAGCGCCGTGTGGTCGAGTTTGGCCCACAGGCCGATTGGGGCGAGCAAACCTTCACGTTTGAGCCCGTCACGGGGGCGCGGCAGGTCACGTTCCTCTTCCTGCCCGGTACGCAGTTTGACTTTGATTCCTTTACATTTATTTGAGGCAACTACCTATGAACCACGAAATTTATGCGGACCATGCCGCCACCGCGCCCATTGAGCCGCTGGCGCTGGAGGCCATGTATACCGCATACCAAGAGTACGCGAACCCCGCCGCACTCTATCGCAGCGCCTTGCACACCAAGCAGACCGTGGAAAAAGCACGGCTGACCGTGGCGGAAAATCTGGGCTGTACCCCCGACCATATATTTTTCACCTCCGGCGGCAGCGAAAGCAACACCTGGGCCATCCGTGGCACGGTGCCGCAGGGCGGCCATGTGGTCACAACGCCCATCGAGCACCACTCGGTTCTGAACGCCTGCGCGTCAATCCGGGACGACGGCGGCCGCATGACAACGCTGGAGGTTGACGGGTTCGGCCGCGTTGTACCTGAGAGCTTGACCCGCGCCCTGGCGGCCCACCCCAACCTGGTCAGCTTGCAGTACGCCAACAACGAGGTAGGCGTTGTACAAAACATCCCCGCGCTGGCAGCGCTCTGCCGTGAGGCGGATGTATTGCTGCACGTTGACGCTGTGCAGGCTGCGGGACACCTGGCCATCCCGCTGGACGGCATCGATTTTCTGTCGGCTTCGGCCCACAAGTTCGGCGGGCCGAAGGGCATCGGCTTCTTGTATGTGCGCGAGCCTCGCAAACTGCGCCCGCTGATTTACGGCGGCAGTCAACAGTACGGCCTGCGCCCCGGCACTGAGCCCGCAGCGCTGATTGCGGGCTTGGCCGCAGCGTTCAAGGTCACCTGCGCCGAGCGCCGCCAGCGCACTGCCCAAAAGCGTGCCCTGGCCGAGGAGTTTTGGCAAACGCTGCATGCTGCCCGGCCCGAAGCACGGCTGCACACCCCTGCGGACGGCCTGCCGGGCCTGCTGAGCGTTGGCCTACCCGGCCGCAGCGGCCAGCGGCTGACCTACCAGCTGGATGTAGCAGGGGTCAGTGTCTCCCCCGGCGCAGCGTGCGACAACCGTGGCGTGCAGGAACCCTCCCACGTTTTGATGGCTCTGGGCGGCACTGCGGCCGAGGATGCGCTGTCGACCTTACGTTTCAGCTTCGGCAGTGCGAACCGCCCCGGCGACGGCAAAGAAGCTGCGGAACGGCTGATAAAAATTCTGGAACAACAATAATTTTATTCACATATATAGGAGGTTTTACCATGGCATTTACCAAGTGCTGGCTGGCATACCCGGAGATTAGGGGCTGCCGTTGCGACGCGATTTCTCTGCATACCGAGCTGACGGGCGAAACCATCGACCGCGCCAAGGCAGAACTGGCCGAGGGCTTCAAGGGCCTGTACGGCGCAGCGCTGACCGAGGGCGACGACATCACCCTGGCGCTGGACACGACCCTGGACCCTGAGGGCTACCGCTTGAAGGCCGCCGACGGCCATTGCACCATCGAGGGCGGCAGCGAAGTAGGCGTTTTGTACGGCGTTTTTGCACTGCTGCGCAATCTGCAGACTGCAGGCAAGGCGTGGGCGCAGTTCACCGCCGATGAGGAGAAGGCACCATCCAACCGCCTGCGCATGCTGAACCACTGGGACAACATGGACGGCAGCATTGAGCGCGGCTACTCCGGCGATTCCTTCTTTTTCAAAGATTCCGAAATTCTAATCGATGTACCGCGTTTGACGGCTTACGCCCGTATGCTCGCGTCCGTGGGCATCAACGGCATCACAATCAATAACGTCAACGTCAAGGATGCCGCCAGCTGGCTCATCACCGACCGCTACTTCGGCGCCCTGCAGGAGTATCTGAAAATCTTCACCCCCTACGGCGTCAAGCTGTATCTGAGCATCAACTTTGCCGCCCCGATGGAGCTGGGCGGCATGGACTCCGCCGACCCCTGCGACCCCGCCGTGGCCAAGTGGTGGGCGGATAAGGCCCAGGAGGTCTGGGCAAACCTGCCCGGCCTGGGTGGTTTCCTGGTAAAGGCCGACTCCGAGGGCCGCCCCGGCCCCTTCACCTACGGTCGCAACCAGGCCGACGGCGCAAACATGCTGGCCGATGCCGTGGCCCCCTGCGGCGGTCACATTGTCTGGCGTTGTTTCGTCTACAACTGCCAGCAGGATTGGCGCAATACCAAGATTGACCGCGCCCGCGCAGGCTACGACTATTTTATGCCGCTGGACGGCACCTTCCGCGACAACGTCACGCTGCAAATCAAGAACGGCCCCATGGACTTCCAGGTGCGCGAACCGGTCTCCCCGCTGATTGGCGGCCTGCAGCACACCCACATTGCCGTGGAGTTCCAAATTGCGCAGGAGTACACGGGCCAGCAGCGCCACGTCTGCTACTTGATGCCCTGGTTCCGCCAGATTTTGGACTTCGACATGCACACCCGCCCGAACGGCGACGCCCATGTGCGTGCGCTGATCCAAGGCGCGGGCAACGGAATGGTGGCCGTGACCAACACCGGCAACGATGAAAACTGGACCGGCCACGATCTGGCCGCTGCGAACCTCTACGGATTCGGCCGCTTGAGCTATGACACCACGCTGGACCCCGCCGTGATTGCCGGCGAGTGGCTGCGGCTGACCTTCGGCAACAATGAGCCTGTGGAAAAGACGCTGCACCGCATTTTGATGCAGTCCTGGCCCACCTATGAAAAATACAACGCCCCCCTGGGCGTGGGCTGGATGGTCAACCCCAACTACCACTACGGCCCCAACGTTGACGGTTATGAGTACAGCCGCTGGGGCTGCTACCACCGCGCCTCCTTCGACGGCATCGGCATTGACCGCTCGCCCACGGGCAGCGACTACTGCCACCAGTACGCCCCCGAACTGGCCGAAATGTACGCCAATGTGGAGACCTGCCCCGATGAGCTGCTGCTCTTCTTCCACCACATGCCGTACAACTATGTGCTCAAGAGCGGCAAAACGATCCTGCAGCACATCTACGACACCCACTTCGAGGGTGCCGAGGACGCCGCGCGGTTCTACGACGAGGTTGTGACGCTGAAGCCTTACCTGGATCCTGCCGTGTACGCCCGCCTGGAGGCACGTTTTGCCCACCAGAAGGAGCACGCCTGTGAGTGGCGCGATGTCATCAACACCTACTTCTACCGCAAAACGGGCATCGGCGATGCCCACGGCCGCAAAATTTACGAATAATTAAAAAGTGCGCCGCCGCGTGGAACTTTCACGCGGCGGCGCTTTTTTATCCCTGGCAGGCCATCTGGCGGTACTCGGTAGGGGTATAGCCTATCTGCGCCTTGAACAGGCGGTTGAAGGTTGCGATCGAGTTGAAGCCCGACCGCATAGCGATCTCGGTGATGGGGATCGTATCGTCCACCAGCAGTGCTTTGGCATAGATGATGCGGCGCGCCACCAGGTAATTGTGGCAGGTCATGCCCGTGTTTTCCTTGAACAGGCGCGAAAAATGGTAGACACTAAACCCCGCGCGGGAGGCCAGATCCTCGACCGAGAGGCGCTCGGTGCAGTGGTTGTTGATGTAGGCGCACAGCTCTGCAAAGCGGCGCATGTGGTCCTGTTGCTTGGGGTAATCCAGCACCTGCTCGCTGTTCTGGCGGTGCTCATACCGCCCGAAGATCGAGAAAAAGTGCAGCATCAAGGCCATGATCTCGCTCTCACGGTAGACGTTCGTGCTGAAATACTCGCCCTCTATCTGCACCAGCACCGCAAACAGCTGGTCAGCCAGTTCGGGGTCCTCCTGCCGGGTGACAAGGCGGAAGGGGTAGAACGTGTTGAACAACTCGGCCATGTCCTGTATCTGATGAAAGTACGATACGCTGTAGTTCATGATGTATCGCTCCCCCGTTTTGGGTGCGCGAATGCTGTGCAGCTCGCCCGATGCGATAATCAGCACATCATGGGGCTGCAGCGTCACGGTCTTGCCCGCAATCGTAACCGTGTAGGTACCCTCGATGGGGGAGATGATCTCGCCAGGGGCATGCCAGTGCAGTGGGAAATCGGCGTCCTCCATGTTGTGGTAAAAGCGGATCGCCGTTGAAAAGCGGAAATCGACAGTTTCAGTCGTGCCGTCCAGATTCTCTATTTCGCCGGGACGCACACTGCCGTATTTTTTGAGCAGTTCTACTTCCATAGTTTGTTTTCCTCGTGGCCTGCTGCCGTAAAAAGGTCGTTTCTTTTATTGTATCGCGGTTTTCCGCCCCAGTCAACAGGTACGGGGATGGAGTTTCCCCGCTAGAGTTTTATAATAAACGCAAAGCTCCAAAAACAGAGCTTTAGCACAAAAAGTACAAATATTGTCTATCAACATTCTTGGCATCAAGCATTCGGGAAAAACCGAAGTATCAATTACACCGGATACGGTGCTGTCCGGGGAAATAACGATTTTAGCGTTGGGCGAATACAAAGCGCTGCAAAAGTGTTTCCGAATCTGAACGGACGGTGAGGGTATGTGGAAGATGTCGTTTTGATCGCTGGGACAGCGTTAATGTTCCTGCTCAGCTGGTTTTTGATGAAGCGGCTGGATCGCTTTCTGGATGAAAATCAGAAGCGAATCGAGGAAGCGCCCGAACAACAGCAGCCTGAGCCGTGCGTGCATCTGGTCGGAAATATTTCTCCTGACGAACTTGAGGAAACGCTTTCCCGGTTTCGCAGCAGTCATGCCCATGTAGAAATCGTGATCTATGATTCAGAGCAAATTTTATTTCCAAACAACGAATCCGGTTGGGCGCAGTAGAAACCATCACATTTTGGTGCTATAATATCATTTAAGAGGGGTGGTGAAAATGTGCAGAACAAAGGAAGCAAACTGCCAAAAGAGCATATTCTTGTGTGCCTGTCCTCGTCTCCATCCAATGAACGCATTGTACGAATGGCAGGGAAAATGGCACAGGCATTTAGTGGCAGCCTTACCGCGCTTTACGTGCAGACACCCGAAGACGCTGATATGAATGCGGAAGATACCGTTCGCTTGCAGGTGAATATGCGTCTGGCTCAGCAGCTTGGCGCAGAGATCGTCACAACGCATGGTGAAGATGTGGCAACACAGATCGCGGAATATGTGCGTCTCTCTGATGTGACCAAAATTGTGATTGGGCGAAGTGGCGTACAGCGGCGGCATTTTTGGAGTGAACCGACGCTGACAGAACGGCTCATTACGCTTGCACCAGAGGTGGACATTCATATCATTCCGGATGTGGAAGCCTATAAGAGCTACCGCAGGAAACGGCTGCTTCCCATCCGTCCGGCGTTTCCGACCGCATGGGAACTGCTTCTGACCATCGGGATTCTGGCAGCTGCGACGGTCATCGGATGGGTCTTTCTGCGGCTCGGCTTTGCAAATGCCAATATCATTATGGTTTACCTGCTGGGGGTGCTTCTGACTTCCGCTTTTACCAGCGGATATACCTGCGGTGTGCTGTCCGCTTTTTTGAGTGTCATCCTGTTCAATTATTTTCTAACGGAACCCCGGCTGTCTTTGGCAGCCTATGGCAGCAAATACCCAATAACCTTTGCCGTCATGTTTGCAGCGGCGCTTTTGACCGGTACGCTTGCCGCAAAGCTCAAAGCCCATGCGCAGCTATCCGCGCGGGATGCCTATCGGACAAAACTCCTTTTTGATATGAACAGGCAGCTTCAAAAGGCGGAAACACCGGATGAGGTCTATCAGATGACCGCGACGCAGATACAGAAGCTCATGCAGCGGGACGTTTTGATTTATCCGGCACAAGGCGATGCGCTGCTGGATGGGAATGTTTATCCGGCAGACGGAAGCAGCCCATATTGCATCCCGGATACTGATCAGGAACAGAACGTGATTCAATGGGTCTGGCAAAACCGAAAGCGTGCTGGCGCAACGACGCAAAACTTTCCAAAGGCAAAACGGCTGTATCTTGCCATTCGTACCGGGCAGCGGGTTTTCGGCGTTGTCGGGATTCCGATGGAGAAGCAAACGCAGCCTGACGCATTTACATCCAGCGTGCTGTTTTCCATTCTCGGCGAGTGCGCTCTGGCGCTGGAAAGCCTACGCAACGCCGAAGAAAAGGAAAAAGCCGCCGTCCTTGCAAAGAACGAACAGCTTCGTGCAAACCTTCTGCGTTCAATTTCCCATGACCTTAGGACCCCGCTGACCTCCATTTCCGGCAACGCGGATACGCTGCTGCACAGCTATAACGTGCTGGATGAACAAACGCGGAAACAGATTTTTACGTGCATTTTATATGGGTTAATTATTGGTTTATGTATAAGTGGTGTCTTAGGCACGCACGTCTGGAAAATCTGGGTAAAAGGCGAAAAAATCATCTATCGCAGTTACATAGGCATAAAGCATTATTACACATTTGCAGATATTACAAGAATAACGGAAAGATTAGATGGTGGGTATGAATTTTATTCCGGGAAGAAAAAGCTGTTCAGGATTGATAATAATCTGTCAGATGGTTCAAAATTAGCAATAAAATTGCAAGTTAAACAAGTACCATGCGACAAAGCGGGAATGACCGTTGATAAATTTACATTGAAAACAAGGGGCGTTTATAAAGCTGTTTCCGCAATGTCGGTAGGCTTTTTCTGCTGGATGGTATGGGTGATGATCGAGCAGAATGAGACAAGCATAATATTCTTCCGTCCGATGCTTGCATTGGCGGTAATTTCCTTGATCATTTTCATAGACCTTATAACTGACAGATTTTCAGTAAATGGAACAAGAGTGACACGCAGACGCGGACTGATCGTGAAAAAGTTCGACATCAGTGAAATTGAGAGTACGAGATTGAAAAAAGGATTGTTCGGTGAAAAAATTGAGTTCTATGTGAAAGGAAAGTGTATCGCAAAAGTCTCAACGAACAACCAGCCATATGATTTACTGGACAGGCGCATTAGAAAGGAACATATTTTGCGTAAAAGATAAAACATATAATCAGAATTGTCGATTAATTATTCCAAAACATACAAATGGTGGCAATAAAACATACAAATAGCTTGAAAAAAACAGCACAAATAGATGTAAAATAAACAAAAGAGTAAAGACAAAGTCAGGAGAAAAGGATGAGGGAGAATATAATTCAGAAAAGAAAAATTTCTGCTGCAATCTGTGAGGAATGGCTTGAACGGGACAAGGTATTGAGTGGTCGGCAGAAGGATGCCATTCGTCAGTACGTTAGGATGCATACGGACAAGCCGGAGGAACTATATCAAATTTACCATGCGATGATTCGTGGAGAAAATTATAAGGCAGAGACATTGGAAGTATTAATGGAGGAAGGACAGCCGGTTATAAAAATTGCCGGGAATGAAATCAGGGCGGCATTCGAGCAATTGAAGGATTTTGTTCAAAAGCTGATATTGCTTACAGAAAGAACATTGCCGCTGGGAAGTGTTGTGGAGGTTGATATACG
>OGWV01000208.1_pt1 | contig 32374 bp, 30 predicted proteins | sample 1576081 | NCBI WGS metagenome assembly OGWV01 (sample SAMEA3541541, study PRJEB24748) | human gut metagenome | biome: human gut; feature: human-associated habitat; material: faeces | place: China | collected 2012 | reverse complement strand
CCAGGACCCACTGATTAAGAGTCAGTTGCTCTCCTTAGTTGCGCGTACTCATGGTTATTATGCTGGTGTCTTTGTGCTTTAAATCTTTTTACACATCATCCACCATTCGCTCTTTAGCCATTCTTTCCCATTTCTTGTTCGGTCGTTGGTAGTACCCTTTTCTCATCATATTGCAAATCAATCTTTTCTTTAACATCAATCATTTTACTGAAAAAGAAATTCACCAAATCGTAAGTCCTAATGTCTTTTGCGGCATATCTATCCGATAGCAATTCGACAAAATATTTCTCCACCCTTTTTTCCTTAGTAATTTTTCGTTCCAGTTCATAACGTCTATGGTTACTTTTAACTAATATAAAGATGTATGGAACATTAAATACCGCAATCAAAATTGGCACATACCATGCCACCCATACTAACGACGCCAACTGTAAGACAATTGTCGCCAGTGGCGTGTATAACGCTATAATCAAATTTAGTGATGACACAATACTAGACTTTATTGTTTGGTTTGCTCTTGAAACCAAATCATGTATTTCATACATTTCAAGACTGTTCAGTTTAACTTTTGCAAGCTTATTATTAATTTCATGCGAGACACTCTGTCCTAGTTTGAGTTGCAAAACCGTATTGAGATAAATCTGAAAGTAGGAAACACACTCTTCTATCACTTGGACAACTATATATGATGCAAACATGATTATCCCCAATTTGACCGTTATCCCTAGCGACAATTTGTTTACAACTTCCGTATAAATCATATTTTTTATTGGTCCCAAAAAAGATAAAAGAATCGTCAGAAGAGCAATTTCGAGCATTACTTTTAATGTTTTAGCTTCAAACAGTCTGCCAAATGATGCTTTATACTTATTAATTTGATCAAACATCTCAATCATTCTCCATCAGAAGCCACGATACATAATATCGACGATATTTCTCGCAGCCTGTCATAAGCTGTTGATGTGTCCCTATCCCCACAATTTTTCCATTTTCCAAATATATTATTCGATTCATTTTTGATGCAATTTTGAGTCTGTGAGATACAAATATCATTGTCTTCGATTTATCATCTTCCTCTAGCACTGTATTAAAAAAGCTATATTCTGATGAAGGATCCATTGCCGCTACTGGCTCATCAAATATCCATATATCAGCATTATCCAATAGAGTTCTGGTTGCTACTATCTTTTGTGTTTCTCCACCAGATAAGTCTATTCCATCATCATAAAGGGAAGCTCCTATTCGTGTGTCGAGTCCATTTTCTAGACGTCCTACAATCGATAATGCTGTTAGCTTTTGCATCGTGTTTAGTATTAAACTATCTCTGTTTTTTTCTTTTGAAAATATAATATTTTCCCTTATCGTAATGTTGAATTTATAACTTTCTTGCGCCATTAGAGCGATTTTATTTGCACCGATATCAACTTTACCTCGAGTGGGCTGCAATAAGCCAAGAATAAGATTTAAAAGTGTACTTTTCCCACTCCCGTTTTCCCCAACAATCAAAATTTTTTCCCCAGGATTAATAGAAAATGATATTTCTTGCAATAGCCTCCTTTTTTTATACTCAAAGTCGACATTTTCAAAGATGATTTTTTTACTCTTATTTTTTCTACTTTTAGCTATGTTCGGCTTCCCATTAGTTTTCTCTGCGAATTCAAAGTATGTATCAATCTCATATTTTATTGATGCTATTATTTTTATATGTTGAATCACCTGCGTAAAACTAACCAAATATGTCGACAACACTTGAATAAGATATATTAATGTTCCCAGCATCACCGATCCGCGAGTATATCTTATATATAGCACTATATAATAAATAAACTCAAAAAAGTACATCACACAGGCCCAAAAAAGATTTATACCCGTCCATTTCTTTTCTAAATCTAAAGTTTTCCTCTTTATTTCTTCATTTAACCAGTATCTTTTTCCTTCAATATAATCTGTCAATCTCCATTGGCGAATTTCCTTTGATGAATTTTTATCAACGAACAATTTGTTAAAGTACGCTTCTTTTATTTTGAACATTTCTAACGATTTATTCAGTTCTACACCTTCTGAAGTTCCTCTTTTCGTAAAAACATTTTGCACTATAACCATTATTATCAGAACCACTAAAGCAAGTACATCATATTGAGCCACCATAACACTAAGAACTATAATCGATACTATCAGTGCGATACTCCCATTAATATTTTGCACAACTAACAAAATATCATTTTCCACCGCATTTATTGCGCGTTCTTTGTCTGCGACGAAATTTGAATCACTCATATGGTATAATGGCACATTTTGAATATATTCAAATACTGGTTTCCCAAAATTACGTGTAATCTCAAGTTGCATTTTTTGAGTCAAGAGGCCGTCTAAGTTTTCAATGATTATTGCTACTATATTTACTGTCAGCATTATTATCAAAAATAGCACTAATTGCTCTAAAGTTCCGGCTTCTAACGCTTGCACTTGTTTTTCATAAACTTGCAAACCAATTGGTCCCAGCATTGCTACTAGCAATTCTGCTCCTAACGATGAAAGGATTTGCCAGGCACAGTGGCGCACAACCATAATATATATTTTAAAAATCGTTTTCACGTCACCACTCCTAAACTAAAATCGGGAGTGCCTCTCGAGAACGAAGACACTCCCGTCACTACCGCTACACAGACCGCAATTATGGCTTACCGAACGTTAGGTATTATTGTAATTGCTGCAGCTAAAATTCTCACAACTGAAAAAGTTTCTGGCACACTGATACGGAGTAAAAACTCCTCCGCAGCTGAATTTTGCGCACGAAGAGTTGCGCAGACTAATATCAGATTGAAACTGTACGACGACAGGCTCTGAGTATTTCATAGCAATTTCCTCCCATTGGTTATGATATTAGAAAGCCGTGCAAGAAAACGTACCACTACAATGGAAGAAAATTCCCAGCAAGCAAGAGAATTTTGCCCCCGTCGTGCAGTTAAACTTCTCTGTACATGTACTACGCGGAGTCACTTCACTAGTACCCTGGACAACCAAAGGTTCTGAATACTTCATCGCATTTCACCTCTTATTCATTTTATTTTGTGCCATTATAATCGCCTAAAATTGCATATGCTCTGCAACGATAGCTTCACTTTGTTTCAAGAGTTGACGAATTGCGTTTTCTTTTCGAAAAAAGCAGCCTCCATCTGTTTCGTGGATTGATCCATTGGCCAGACAATCTCCTATACATCCACGCGGACATTGATACTTTAGAACGCACTTGTTGCAATCATCCATATAGAAACGCCCTGTTGTCATAAAATTCACAAGATTGATGAAATTCTCATTGAATAACGCATGCGGTAGAGAGTCTTTGTTAATATTTCCAAGACAATACCGTTGATCCATAAACGATTGACACAAATACACGTCTCCATTTGTAGCAATTCTGGGACTTATTGGAACTGGATTTTCATCTTGGTATACATATGGGCAAACGCCAGAATATGGAACAGGAATATCGATTCTTATGTTGGACTCGGCTTCATCCCCAGCAAGCTTTCGATATTCATCATTTATTCCTGTTATTACTTTAGACTCCTTCAATCGATCAATCAAGCTCTGATATTCGAGAGGTGTTAGTGCTATTTTCTCAAGGTTTTCATTTGCTCGTCCTACTTTTTTCAACCCTGCCAGCATGATTTTATGGACACCCATATCAATAAGTTTTTCACAGAACATATCCCAGTTATCGTTCATATTTTGCTTATTCATCATGTTACGTACAATGACCATATTTGCGTGCTTTGACAAAAGCCTTTGCAAGCCAGCCATTGTTCTTTCAAAATTTCCCTTTCCACAAATAGAATCATGCAACTCAGCTCTCGATCCATTAAGGCTGACCTGGACACTAACATGCTTTTCTGCAAGCATGTTTGCCACATCATCAGTAATGCATGTTGCATTGGTAATCAGCAAAATGTTTCTTGCTAAAATTCCAGATTCAAGCATCATATCGATAAATTTCCACACCTGGGGATGAAGAAGCGGCTCTCCTCCAGATAATGTAATTGATGCTTTCTTTGGATTATCATAACACCCAAGTACATTTTTAAATGCTTCAACAGAAATCTGATCTCGGAGCTCTCCTGATTCGTTATAACAGTGAATGCATCTCAAATTACAATTAGACGTAATTTCAATGTAACAACCATTTAGAATATAATCGTTATTAGCTAATACTCCTTCAACATGCATCGTACTTCCATCTCCGTTTTATTTTATTGTCAAAAGTTCCATCTTTAAGAGTGTCTCCAAAGCTTTTGTACATCCCTCGTATACAGTCCTTTTGTCCAGCTGATCCTTATCAATGCATTGATCAAAAAGCAATTCACACAAACTTTCGACACTTTGTCCATCACAATTTTCATACAAAAAGTGTGACGTTTCATTAACTAAAAATATCGCTCCAGTTTCTTCATCGAGCACCAAATAGTACTCCCTATGTTTTTCAATCAGCACCTTTTTTTGGACATTTTTTTCTAGGCAATCTTTCATCACCATATTATTCCCCCCTTTTCTTCAAAGTTTCTGATGTCCTTTTGCTAATTATATACTCTAGTTGCGCTACAATTTTTTCATCTTTGTTCAAGATGCATTTTTCTTTGTCTCAATTTGGAACCTCAGAACATTGTAGGTTTGTCAAATATCTTGTACAGTGAGAGAATCGAAAAAAGCAGCAAGTTTTTCTTTAGGAGAGAGCCATCCCAGAGGGCGCATAGGTAAGTCGTTGGAGCGATTTTGGTGTGCAGCGAACTGCACACCAAAATCGGCAAAAGAGAAGAAACGGTGTGTATTGTAGAAACGCTTCTGGTCTTCACGGTGGCTGCGCTCCACTTTGCCGTTGTGATGTGGCGTGTATGGGCAGATCAGTTTGTGCCGGATCCCAAGGCGCGCAGCGGCCAATTCAATGCGAGTAAGCCGGTCTTTCTTGTTAGTCGAGAAATGGTTGGTAAACTCAATACCATCCCGTACACCACGGCGTTTGAACCAGGTTACCATTTTCTCCAGAAAATCGGCGGAGGAATAGGCACTCTGCTCCGGGTAAGCCCCAAGATAGCTAAGACGTGTATATTCGTCAATCGCTGTATACTGATATAACCGTTCTTCCGGATTTGCCAGGCATTTCAGCGGTACCACTTTCATATCCACCTGCACACGCTGGCCGGGATACTGCATCTGCTCGTATGGTTTTGGCTTGTAAGGCGTTCTGACCTTTATCTGCGGGAATATCCCCAGTTTGCGCATAACTCGGAACAGGCTTTCCGGGCAGCGGGTATAGCCCCGTTTGCGAAGCCGCTGCCACAGTTCTATCATTCCAAGCGTGGGATTCCTTCGCCGCATATTCCGGATAAGATTCAGCTCGGCCTCGGTGTGCTGGTTCGGGTGATGGTGCGGACGTCTGGATTGGCAGGCCAGAGATTCCACACTTCCATTCCAGCGCGTCTTCCAAAAGTAGATATACGACCAGCTTTTGTTATATTTCCGGCTGGCCCGGCTTACGCCATATTTCGCCGCATACTGCATGAGGGATTGCCGATACCGCATGTCTTGTGTTATACTCTTACTCATGAGGGACAGAGTTCCTTTTCTTGGGCTTGTTGTGTGTGGTAACTTAACTATACCCTATGAAGGCTCTGTCCTTCTACTTTTTTATTCGCTTTTACTTGCTCTTCTGTCCAACATGTATTGTAGCTCTACAGCCTCAATTTGGACCCTCAGAACAAATACTTGCTATTCTTTTTCAAGTTTGCTATACTTTGTTGTAATATCCAACAAATTTAGCTCCGTACTGTATCGGCTAGAATATATGTGCTTTCTTGAAAAGCTGGCTGATGGACTTTCATACGGACACAATAGAGTCCTTGGGGGTAACATCAGGCTAAGACGCTCTCATTCTAACAGCATAGGCAACAAAAGGGAAAAAGACACGGCTGGCTGCTGTGCCTTGAACCGTAAAGATATTGTAATAGAGGGATATTAAATGAATCATATTTACATCATCGAAGATGATTCAGTATTATGCTCTGAATTAGCCTTGGCGCTGGAAGCTGTTGGTTATCATACAACTTGTGCAAATGACTTTAATAACGTTCTTAATGAATTCCTTTTGGTATCTCCTGATCTAGTGATCCTGGATATTAATTTACCAAATACTGATGGTTTTATTTTATGTATGAAAATTCGAAAGGTATCACAAGTTCCTATTATCTTTATCACTGGTCGGGATTCACAGATTGACGAACTCCAAGCTCTTTCTTTAGGCGGCGATGATTACATTACAAAACCGTACAGCCTCCCAGTTCTTATGGCTCGAATCAAGAATACGCTTAAAAGGACCTATCGTTCTGAAACTTCTTCTGAAATAGAATACAATGGGCTCAAATTAGATCTCTCCAATTGCACTGTAATGTATAACAACGTTTGTGTAGAACTTAGTAAACGTGAAACGCAAATCTTATGCTACTTGCTCAACCATGCGGGTCACTATGTTTCTCGAATTTCTTTAATTGAACATTTATGGAATACCAATCAATACATCGACGACAATACGCTCAGTGTAAATGTAACAAGGATACGCGAAAAATTGTCCAGGCTAGGTCTTTCCGGTTTCATTCAAACCAAACGTGGTATGGGGTATAAAGTGTGACATTCGGAGACTTTATTAAAGATGAGCTTTCTTCTATCCTTTTGCAAATTTTATGTGCTATTATTCTAACAATTTATTTGTGTTCTTTATCTTTAGATATTGGCGAATGCGTTTTAATTTTAATTGCTTGGATTGTTATCGCGTCGCTCTACTACTTTTATAAATATTATCGAACCAATTTAATTTTTAAAAAGTGGAGCAGCATCTTGCAAAGCCTTGAAAGAAAATATCTTTTGGGTGAAATGATCAGTAATTATGGATCGTTTCAACTAGAACTTTTCATTCAAATTCTCAGATCCTCTTTAAAATCCATGACCCAAGAAGTTTCCAAAGTACAAATTGAAAAAAAGGAATACCAAGAATTAATCGAAAAATGGGCACATGAATTAAAGGCTCCCATTGCATCCATAACTCTAGTATGTGAAAACAATCCGTCTGAACTCTCAAGGAAGATTTTGTTACAAGCCAATCGTCTTTCTTACAATGTCGAGCAGGTTCTGTATTACGCACGTCTTGGATATATGTCTAACGACTATATGATCAAACGTGTTTCTTTGGAGGATATTATTCACACAGCCATCTTGAACAACAAGCAACTACTTATACAAAATCAATTTTCAATTGAAGTTCATACTGTTGATTCTTTTGTTTATACGGACACAAAAGCGCTCGTATTTATTTTGGGTCAAATAATCAATAACAGCGCACAGTACAGGAGTTCTTCGCCGCTTCTTACGTTTCGTGCAATTGATACGAACCATCATGTTTATCTTGAAATCCAAGATAATGGAACCGGGATCCGAGAAAGCGACCTTGGTCGTGTTTTTGAAAAAGGGTTCACTGGAAGTAACGGTCATCAACGAAAGACTTCCACCGGGATTGGCCTTTATCTATGTAAACAGCTTTGTAAAGAGCTGGGGATTGAAATCACGATTCGTTCTGCCGTAAACAAATATACTTGTGTTTCTCTTGCTTTTCAAAAATCTATAGAATCCAGAGCGATCCCATAAAATCTCATCAACGCTCTGCATATGCAAACCAGTTTCTGCAATCAGAAGGTGTAATACAGGCAAACGCAGCCTGTCGCGCCGCTGCAGGGCTTCCGGGGTCAAAGCCCTGCGTTTACGCAGGAACGCTTTTACTTTGGCCCATAGTTTTTCAGTGGAATTCAAGTCCGGACTGTATGACGGCAAATAAAACAGCTTTGCGCCGGCCTGATGGATCATTTGCGCGACCTGTAGAGTATGTTTATTCTATAGCACTTTTTTGAAGAAAGATGGGAAGGCACATTATTTTTTGATTTGCTCCCATCCCTTAAGATAAAATAGGTGTTTGTCAACTTCTCAAAGTGACAAACACCTATTTGCGCTTTATTCTTACAATTTTGTAATGTTTTTAAAATCCACCTTCATATCATCTCACCGCAATATACACTATAATTATAGTAGAATGTAAGGAGGGCCTTGTAAACATGATTGAAGTAAAACACTTAGAAAAATACTATGGATCAGACGGTACTGTTACAAAAGCTCTTGATGATATTTCATTTATTAGTTACGACGGCGAATTTTTATGTATCATGGGAGCTTCCGGTTCCGGAAAAAGCACGCTTCTGAATTGCTTATCCACGATTGATTGTGCCAGTGCGGGTGATATCCTTTTCAACGGTGTCTCCTTTGACAGCTTGAAAAAATCAGAGCTGGCTGCTTTCCGTCGCCATAATCTCGGTTTTATTTTTCAGAACTACAATTTGCTGGATACCCTTACTTTAGGCGAGAATATATCTTTAAGTTTACTCATCAACGGTGCTGCTCAAGGCACAATCCAAAAGCGCATTCATGACATTGCTAATCAAGTTGGCATAGGCCATTTACTAGATAAGTTACCTTCTCAAGTTTCAGGTGGAGAGCGCCAAAGATGCGCTTTTGCACGTGCAGTTGTCAACTCTCCGAAACTGATTTTTGCTGATGAACCTACCGGAGCTTTGGATTCCGCCTCAGCCATCTCCCTAATGAAAATCATTGCTTCTCTCAACCATACACTTCACTCTAATATCTTTCTGGTCACACATGACGCTCTCTGCGCCAGCTATGCAGATCGTGTTCTTTTCTTAAAAGACGGGAAAATTTTCAGCGAACTCGTAAAAGGTGAGAAAAAGAATCGTGAATTTTATCATGAAATTCTAGACAATATATCATTGTTGGGAGAGTAATCAATATGTTAGCGAAACTTTCTTTTCGAAACGCAAAACGGCAAGCGCATGATTACATTATCTACTTTGTAACACTCACAGCAATCTTTTCTCTTATCCACGGTTTAAACTCTTTGCTCTTTGCGGAAGATGATATCTTTCCTCTTGACGATTCAACCTTCATTTTACCCATGATTCTAATTTCTTCGCTGCTATTTTCCATTTCGCTGTGGCTGACAAGTTATATGACTAATTTCATTTTAAAGCGCCGAAGCAAAGAAATTTCCATTTACATTACACTTGGAATGGAGCCGTACCAAATATCCAAAGTATTTACCCTTGAAAACTTCTATATTTCTATTTTTGCTCTTATTTTAAGTTTCCTTTGTGGGTCTTTTGTGTATCAAGTTTTAAAAGCCGTATCCTTCAATCTGTTGGGGAAACCATATTCTTTAACTTTTCATTTTTCATTATATCCATTTGTTATTACATTCCTTTACTTTCTTTTCACGTTTCTCTTTTCATCATTCAGAAGTATCAAAATAATTCAAAAATCACAACCGCAAGATTTGCTTCAGTATGACTCTCCACACAAAATTCCCTCTTCTGTTTTGATTCTCCGTGCAAAACTTCTGTTTCCTGCATCGATTATTTGTATCACTCTGTCTGCCATCTTTTTCCTTCTGCAACCTCTGTCTGAAAGCGCAAATTTCACTTTTGGCACCCTTTTTTCTATTCTCTTTATCTATTTGTTTTTCCACTATTTCCCTGCTTGGATCTTTGACTGGTTAGAAAAAGGAAGTTGGAAATATCATTCTGTTCGCTTATTGGTACTGCGGGCATTTACGGCGCGCATAAATGATATGAGTAATTCATTTGCTTTCTTAACCAGTTCCTTTACGGTATCTCTTTCTCTAATTGCAGTAGTTGCAATTTCCATTTTCACTTTCAATTATCGGCTTTCTCTTGTTCCGTTCACCTTTTCTATCATTACAAGTCAAAATCAAAATCATTTAGCAGATTACGATATCTACATAAAAGAGAAATACCCAAATTCTCATTCATGCACCTACACAATATATCAAAGTACCAGTTCCGCCTTCACTTCGTCTATCCCTGGTTTCACTCTATATAATGCCGTGATCATGCCTTATAGCGAATTTGATTTATGCATATCCCACAGCGACTATTCTGCTCTCCGTTCTCTCTTAGGATATGCACCTATCAGCCTAAATGAAAACGAGTATATTGTTCATTGTTTGTCCTCTTTTCAGGGCACCTTCAAAACATGTGCTGAGCAACATTCGACACTGGATATAGGCGATAACAACTTGTCTTTTGCTGGTATTTGCACAGAACCTCTTGACCAATATGATGGCTATTCAAACGGAAATCTTTTTCTTCTTGTTGTGCCTGACTCTGTCGTCGGCTCTCTCTCTACATATTATTCCAAGTATTCTACTTTAATGGATGAACCATTTTCTCATGCAGAATATTGCGAAATGCAAGATGTGTTTCCCAATCTTATTTCCCTTCGATCCGATTCCAGCTCTTCTCTTATTAAATCATCACCTGTTGATTATATAGATATTTCCGATGATATCCGTCAGACAAACGGGTTCCTTTATATAACATCAGCTTTGCCCGTCTTATACATAGCAATCATTCTTTCTGTTTCTGGTTTTACGGTGATTGCCTCTAATGTATTATGTGAAAATCTGAAGGCTTCACACGATTTCAGAATTCTCAAAAATATTGGTTATGACATTCATACATTGGAAAAGATCACACTTTATCATCTCTCAGCCATTTTCATAATTCCATTGTTCAGCGCCGTTCTCTTTTCTTTTTTTATCTCTTTCACTTATTGTCGCTCTTGCGGCGCGCTCTATTTTGTGCCTTTCAAAAAACTTCTTTTTTGTTTCTTTGTTTCTATAATAGTATTTACTCTTTTATATGGTATTTATTTTGCAATTTGTTTTACTTCATTGCGGAAAGAAATCATTTTTACAGATTAAGGAGAAAAACAAGCATGAGTGCCAAAAAATCAAAGACATTCTTTAAAACTTTAACTGCTATTTTAGTACTTCTACTATTTTTTGGGGGGTACTACATTTATTCCTCTGGCATCTTCGGAGCCTCTGTGACCGAAAACATTTCAGAGCATAGTATCACAGATGAAGAACGCCTTATAGAATATGAAGAATATGGTATAACATACGATGAATCTTCTCAATCATATTTATATCAGGACTCTCTTATAAAAAATCTTCGTGATGGCGATTTTCTTTACACAAACGCTGCTGGTTCCATCAAGCTTATAATCCAGCGAGACGATAATGGTCATATTCAAAGTATTGATGTTGAATAGTTTTGCCATCCATTTGAAAATTTAACTAATTTCCGATTCTTTTCAATGCTATTTTATTTCTATAAGATACATGATTTTCGATTTTTGGGTGACCACTCTATAATCCCCCACCAAGCAAAAAAGCCCAGTCCAAAGCTCAAAATGATTCAGCTTTATTCCGTCGGGAAAATCCAGTACTGCTATCGATCCAAGATAGCAGTAGAGATCAATTACTCTAGGGTTGGATTTTCGTAACCGCCCATAGAGTACCCGTCCTTTACAAGCATCCTGAGGCAAGAGAAAATAGTGCTAAGCCAGCGGAAGTCTTTGGAGCCTCCAAAAACTCCCATGAGATTTTCGTGAGGCTCAGATACAGGGAGGTGCCGGGATGCAGATAGAAGTCATGTCGTTGCGAGGCAGCCAGTGGCTGCAACTATTTCTCGAGCAGGCGCAAATCGGACAAATGGTAGAGCATTGGTGTAAAGAACACCCTGTTGCCTGCTCGACCTACTACCATTGGAAGAAAGCGCTGCGCGAGGAATTTCTGGCGCGGATGGAGGCAGAGCAAGGGCACCCCATCCTGCAGACGGCCGTCACAGTTCTCTTCAATCAATCGGAAGGCTGCCTCAGATTGCTGTCTGCCACAGGCTTACCGTCCACAAAACAGTTCGCCCATTGGCACCTTGCGTGCCCCCACGGGTCAGAAAACCCGGACAGTGGTGCCCCGAATAGCCGTCGGTCTGTGCATAAATCGGCTACAGTCTGGAGATAATGTACAATAAGTTTCGCAAATTGAGAAGAGAATAAAAAGAGACATGGTTTGCAGAACTCTGGTAGAATGAAGTTACGACACACCATTCGAAAGGAGACAGCAAACCATGCCTGAGAAGATTGTACAGCTAAACGAGGAAGTAATCAAGGGGCAACTCAAAGAACTCGTACGAGGCAGTGTAGAGGAGACGCTCAACGAACTGCTGGAGGCGGAGGCCAACAAGCTGACCCAAGCTGCCCGGTATGAGCGTAATGAGCAGCGTCAGGGGTATCGCAGCGGCCACTACAACCGCAATCTCACCACCACTTCCGGAGATATCACCCTCAAGGTGCCCAAGCTCAAGGGCATCTCCTTTGAGACTGCAATCATTGAGCGGTATCGCCGCCGTGAAAGCAGCGCGGGAGAGGCTCTCATTGAGATGTATTGGCTGGCATATCCGTCCAGCACGTGGAGGGAATGTTACCGAGGCACTATGAGGAAGCAAAGTGTCACCATCCACCATTAGTGAACCGAACAAGAAAGCGTATATCCACATTGAGGATTGGCGGAACCGCTCTTTGCTAGGCGGGCGGTATCCGCTTTGATCAATTTCAAATCTTACCATTACCCACATCCAATGGAAAAGAAATCATTAATTTATAGACATCTTCCTTTTTTACCAAATATGTACCATTCCCTACATTTTTACGAAAGACGAAATCGAGAGATTGTTTTCTGCGGTGGATTGTACCAAAGAATCTTCAGAATCTCCACTACGACATTTAGTTATGCCGGTTCTGTTTCGCCTGCTTTATACATGTGGGCTGCGCGTGTCAGAGGCTCTGCACCTTAAGGTTGCAGATGTTGATTTGGATGCTGGAGTTTTAGCCATATACGGTGCAAAAGGAGACAAAGAACGGCTGGTAGGAATTTCGAACTCAATGCTTGCATACATGAAATCCTACCGCAGTAATCCATTAGTGGCAAATGCAAAAAGTATTTACTTTTTCCCTGCTCCTGATGGCGGATTCTATGATACAAGTACAATTTACGATATTTTTCGAAAATGCTTATTTGATGCCGGGATTCCACACCGAGGTCGAGGAAAAGGGCCTCGTCTCCATGATCTCAGGCATTCCTTTGCGGTCCACATTCTAAACAAATGGAGTTCCGAAGGGAAAGACATATATACCTGTTTGCCGATTCTCCGCACTGCTCTTGGGCATGACCGAATTACAACAACCGAAAAATACTTGAGGCTTGTCCCGGAAGCCTACATGGAAGTCACCGAACCATTCAATGACCGATTCCATACCATTACAGAGGTACTTTGCAATGAGGAATAGATGTAGCTACGCCGGTTTAGTCTCCGCATACTTTAGCGGGTATCTGGCAGGAACTAAAAATGTCAGTACAAATACAATTTACTCTTACCGGGACACCTTTGTTATTTTTCATGGCTACCTTGAAAAGTATTGTGGCTTTAAATTAGAGAAAATGCTTTTTAACGACCTTTCCCGCGAACTGATTCTTGAATTTCTACAATATCTTGAAACTGAACGCAAATACAGTATATCTTCTCGAAACCAACGACTTGCTGCGCTGAAGTCATTTGCAAAATATGTACAAATTGAATGCCCGGATGAAATGATTCTGTGTCAGCGCATTCTTTCAATTGACAGCAAAAAAGCAGCAAAGCCGACGGTTCAATATTTGAGTAACCAGCAAATCGATATTCTAATGGAACAGCCTGATATTTCCACGCCAAAAGGTCGCAGAGACTTGGCGATGATTCTTCTCCTTTACGATTCAGCTGCACGAGTGCAGGAACTTTGCGATTTAAGAATCTGCGATATCCGAATAGATTCACTACCGGTTGTACATTTATTAGGGAAGGGGCGAAAAAGTCGAGATGTTCCGCTTACCAAACCGTGTGCACAGGTATTGCGCCAATACATTTGTGAGAACCATCTTGATATACCAGAACGCCGCAATGACCAGCTGTTTACAAATCCGCAAGGGAAAAAGTTGACTCGCAGCGGTGTTTCCTACGTGCTAGCAAAATATATCCACAAAGCAAATACTGCGGTGGGTTCATTTTTCCCGCAGATTACACCGCATTGTCTCCGGCATTCTAAAGCAATGCATCTTGTTGAGGCAGGCAAAAATCTCATTTATATTCGTGACTTTTTAGGGCACGAATCTATTGAGACAACACAGGTTTACGCAAAAGCTAATCCCGAAGCCCGGCGCAAGGCATTAGAAACAATGGACACGAGGATGAATACGCCTGCCATGCCGGATTGGAACGACGACCCTGACTTAAAGGCGTTTTTAAAGACCTTGTAGAAAATTATGCTGAGATTTCTGGTGAACAGCCTCGAAGTAACGTCTGTTCTAAAAGATTCTCAGCATAACTTTTTTCTGCGCATAAAAGGCATGATACCGGCTCTGGTGGTAGTGATAGTCGCTGCCATCCCGCCCGCGATACCAGCGGTCCTTCAGTTGATCCATACTTGCACCGCTGGGCAGCTTGCGGATTTCTTCCAGAATCGGCTCATCCACCGCCTGACAATAACTGTCGATGCGGGCAGGGTTGACTTTGAGTGCTGCAAACAAAATATCCTCTTTGGAATACATGATGGACAGCACATTTTTGAGGCTCTGCGGCGTGTGCTTGCTTGCATCCACATGGACGTGCATTCCGCAGCTGTCGTTTACGATGCCGCCTGCGCGGCGTAAGGAACGGACAACCTCCTGCAGCTTTTCCATCTCGCCGTATTCGAGTTTGGGGGAGTTCAGTTCAACCTTGTAGGTTTCTCCGATAAGAACAGACCGCCTGCGGCATTCGGGATGGATACTGCTGTCCCGAACGATTTTCCACTCTTTACCGTCCAAATCTTTGACCCTGTAGGCATCGTAGCCACCGCCGGAATGCTCGGCGCGGGTTCCAAACAGACCAGCCAGCGTTCGGGCTGCCGTGGCGCGGGTTATTCCGGTCAGTTCGATTTCACAGCCAAAATACTGGTCACGGAAATCAAGGGGCAAGTGCCTCACCCCGCAGTTCTGCGTCCATGGCTGCAATTCTCCGCCCGATGGCCTCTACCACGTTGACTGTTACACCATTGCCTGCCTGCTTGTAGGCTTGGTTATCGCTCTGGATGGCAAGCACCGTGTCGATGCGGTCATCCGTCCATCCCTGCAGCCGCAGACACTCCCGCGGTGTCAGGCGGCGAATGCGCCCCTCACACAGAACGCCGTGACGGTCTTTTGTGGTAAGTGTATGCATGGGTGCGCCGGGCTTACCGGTGCGTTCGGTGTTGCGGGCGAGGTCGGACTTGATGGGATTTTTGACCGGGCAAACGTCAACCGTCCCTTGCCTGCAGCCGGTAGTGAGCGTGTGTGCAATCTCTTTACCAACTCGTCCGCGCCGACTGTTGACTGTGGCGTAGCTCAGGTCGATGCTGTCACCGACCTGTGCCATCTGGTAGCCGGTTTTTGTGGCGCACTTGATCGGCACCCCCACCTCGTACAGTCCGGTCTTGCCGCCGAACCCGCCCGGATTGGCTGCCAATGTGCAGCTTAGTCCTTCGGGGGAGTAGACGCGCTTTCCTTGCGGTCCTCCGTGCCTTTGAACAAGAGCTGTTCCTGCTGTTTCGGTGAAAGGAAATACTTTTCCTCTACATCGCTCATCAAGATATCCGACAATGTACACGCGGTTTCTAGACTGGGGAACGCCGAAATCTTTGCTGTTAAGACATTGCCATTCCACACCATACCCCAGTCGGTCCAGCGTGTTGAGGATTGTCGCAAATGTCCTGCAGTGGTCATGATTGATGAGACCCACCACGTTATGAGTTGTAAGCAATTATGTAAAGCCTCCTTTTGTAAATGATGTAGATACGTTTTAAATTTGTGTTTCGCTGTGCATAATTTTCCTTTATACTTTGGTTATCACAGATATAAAGGAGGCCAACTATGCCAACTCAAAAGAGTATCCCTATCTCAGAATTAATCACTACAGCAAATTCGGAATTATTGCGACTAGATTTCAAGCGTAGTGCATTACAAATTTACTGTGCTGAATTCAGAAAGTTTTCAGATTACTACAGCAATGAGAAAATTCAGGACTACACTGCAACGACCGGACGGGAATATTTTCAATCCATCTATGGCGTAAATATTGCAAGTCCACGACTCCAACTAACAAAGTCGCAATCTGCCACGCGCAGAGCGATCCGACTTTTAGACGACATCTTCCAGTTCGGATACGCACTTAGATATTGCCACCGCAGTTATACAGTCAATCCAGAGTATGACATTTTGCTGGAGAACTATCTTATGAAGTGCAGAAAGAAGCATAATTCACAGGGAACACTACGCACAAAGCAGATGAAGCTATGCCAATTTTTTGAGTATATGGAGGGCCGCAACATTCAGCTTGCATGTTTGACATCTGCAGATCTCTCGAATTTTATGACTACTCTTTGCCGTTGTCGTCGGCCAACACTTTACACGACTGCCAGTGTGCTGAAAGACTTTTTGCGCTATCTTTATGAGTCAGAGCAGTTCACAAAGGATTTATCTGCAGATGTTCCCAAACCTAAGATTTACACAGATGAGGATATTCCTGAAACATGGACTCCCACAGAAGTAAAGCAATTGCTATCTGCTGTTGACAGGAGTAATCCAATTGGAAAAAGAGACTATGCTATGTTTCTTCTTGCGATCCTGCTGGGAATGCGGGCGGGCGATATTTGTAACCTGAGATTCAAAAACTTGGATTGGAACCAAAAGCTGATTACTTACACGCAGCAAAAATCCGGAAAAGTCAGTGCTTTGCCGCTGCTGCCTGTGATTGGAGAAGCAATTATTGACTATTTGAGAAACGGTCGACTTGATTCCAATTGTGACAATGTCTTTATTCGGCACCTCCATCCCTATGGTGGATTCCAGTCCAGCGCTGCCGTATCTTCTGCGCTTAAGAAATACATTACATACGCAGGTCTGACAAGAAAAAATCGAAAAGCGATCCATTCGCTGCGACGTACCCTTGCAAGTACACTCTTGATGGACGGCACACCACTGTTGACGATTTCTAATATTCTCGGCCATTCCAGTCCCAAAACAACCACAGGCTACACAAAAGTAAATCTTCCCGCCCTGCGCAAATGCGCATTATCTTATGGAAAGTGGGAGGCTTCTGCATGACTGCTAAGATGCTACTGGAACAGTATATGGCAGAGCGCCATGCGCTTGGGTTTGTGTCAAAAACCGACGAAGGATGCATTCGGCGTTTCCTGCGCGATTACAAGGAACCAGAAGATGGAAAAATTGTTTTCTCTAAGGAGTACGTCCTTGAGCATATTGGAACGGGCTTAAACCAAAAGGCAAACACTGTACTCCGAGATGTCAGCGCAATAAATGGATTCTTGAATTTTGTAATTCGAAAAGGTTTTACCGCATACAAAATTCCGCCCAAGTCTATGCCCAAAGAAGTGCGCAATTTCAGGGCCTATATATTTACTGACACTGAAATTGAAAAGATGTTGGATTCTGCAGACCATTTTCCTGTATGCACGCAAAACCCGGTAAAAAAGTACCAGATTCCAGTAATGTTCCGCATGCTGTTTAATTGCGGACTGCGTACCTCTGAACTGTTGAATCTGCGCGTCTGTGATGTAGACTTTACCGAAAAAGTTCTTGCAATTCGTGACACAAAATTTCACAAAAGCCGTCTGGTGCCTTTTACGGATGCCGTTGCAATTCCGCTGGCTAACTATTTAGAATTGTTTCCGCCTGCCTCAAATGAAGCAATCCTTTTTGCCAGTTGCTGTTCTCGCAGTAAAGGAGAACAGTATGGAGCCTCTTGGATACACACACAATTCCGGACACTTTTAAGAATGTCCGAGATTCCTTACGGAGGGCCAGATAGAGGGCCTCGGCCACATGATATGCGCCATACATTTGCTGTTCATTGCCTAAATAGCTGGGTTCTTGCAGGCGAAGATTTGACGGCAGGGCTTCCCGTTCTTTCAACTTATTTGGGACACAACGACCTATCCGGAACGCAGCGATATCTCCAGTTGACTGCACAAATGTATCCGGATATTACACAAAAATTGGAAAAACAATTCGGTGAGTTGATTCCAACAATGGAGGTGCCAAGATGAAGTCGCTTGATTTCGCACTACTTTTGTCGAAGTATCTTACACAATATTTGCCTGCACAGCGAAACTTGAGCAGCAACACAATCTGTTCCTACCGAGACACATTTAAATTGCTGCTGATATTTTGTCGCGATATACAGGGGTTCAATATTGCAAAATTACCAATGACTCAGCTAGATAGAAAATGTATTGAGGACTTTATTTTGTGGCTTAGGAACATCCGAAAATCTTCGCCTTCCACATGTAACCAACGGCTTTGCGCAATCCATGCATTCTTTGACTATGTTATGGTCGAAGAGCCACAGTTTATGGAACAGTGCATTCAGATACACAATATTCCCAAAATGGTTTCGTCCGCTCCTCCCGCAAAATACCTTACACCCGATGCATTACGCTGTTTGTTGGCTACCCCCGACATTACAACGCCAAAGGGACGCCGACACCTTGTTCTTCTTACGGTTTTATACGACACGGCAGCACGTGTAAGTGAATTAGCCGATATTCGTATGCGTGATGTTAGACTTGATTCGCCTGCAGCAATTACCTTACATGGCAAGGGAGGAAAGGTTCGCACTGTTCCGCTGATGAAGCAAACAGTAGAATTGCTGCAAAGCTACTTTACGGAAAATGGTATTACGCCCCAAAAAAGTCCGGACATGCCACTGTTTTGGAGTGGGAATTACCGCAAGCTGACGCGCTCTGGAATTACATATATTGTCCAGAAGTATGCAGCTGCGGCACAGGCAATCTCAACTGATATTCCTGCCACTATATCTCCACATGTGTTCCGGCACACAAAAGCCATGCATTTAGTTCAGGCAAATGTAAACACTATTTATATTAAAGATTATCTCGGCCATGCAGATATTTCCACAACAGAGGTATATGCCCGTGCAGACAACGAAGCAAAACGTGCGGCACTGGAAAAAGCCTCTCTATGTTTGGAATTACCTTGCGCTTCGAATTGGGAGCAGGACGCTGATCTTATTGCATGGCTTTCATCCCTTGGCTAAAAGAAACATATTATGCACAGTGGAGCAAAGCAAAAACAGCCTTGCTCCGCTGTTTTTAGGAGGCACTATACATATTTGATTTGTGTACATAATGTACCTTATGCACTTCTGCACATAAACCACGTTTTCAAACAGCAGATACGAAGGCTTCCGGGCTTCAGCCAGGCGGGCCAGTTCAAAGAAGAGAGTGCCGCGTGGATCTCCGAATCCTTTTCGAGATCCTGCAATGCTGAAAGTCTGGCAAGGAAATCCGCCGCAGAGCAGCTGGAAGTCCGGCATGGTGCTGGGGTCGGCTTTTCGGGCATCTTCAATGAACCACTCTCCCTTCGTGTCAAACAGGGCGTTGTAACTGCGGTTGGCGTATTTGTCGATTTCGCAGTGTCCTACGCATTCAAATCCTCCGGCACGGGTCAGACCTTCGCGGAAACCGCCGATGCCGGAGAACATATCTATAAATCGAATCACCGATTCGATAACGAAAAAAGAGACAGCCTATGTTGGCTGCCCTTGCTGGTTAAGTATGTGATTTTCAGTATTGTGCATCTACCTCCATTTCGGTGTCATCTGGTTCGCCGGAGTCGACATCAGCGTTTTCCTCCGCAGCTTGCTCGGTCGTAATTCTTTCGTAGTCCTTTTCCGCTTCATCCAATTCTCTTTCAATGAGATGTACCAGAAACTCTTTCTGGCTCAGTTTGCGGTGATAGATTTGCTCGTACCTTGCAAGAAAGGTTTTGATGCGCTGGAGAAGTTCCTCGGATACCTGAAATGCTAACGTGCGTGTTGCCATGTTGCTGACTCCCTTCGGTTTCTCAAAAAATGTGGTTATGGCTTGCTCGATGAATTGCGATGTGGTGATGCCCTGTCGTTCCAGTTCATCTCTGATTTGCTGATGCAGGTCGTCCGGAATGGTGACGGTCAATTTGCTCATTTCAGCTTTCTCCTTTTATGCACCTAGTTTGTTGTTATAGTAAGCGGCCAGTTTTCCAAGATTGATGTACCACTTCACCCCGGACTGGAATGCGATGTCCGGATTTTCACGACATACTCGGCGAAGATAGTAAGGCGGAAGCTTCATGATTTCACTTGCCTGTTTGATGCTGACAATTTGTGGCAGGACAATTTTTTCTACAACGCAACCCGCCGTCTGACGATCAAGCATACATTCGTTCATTTTACATTCTCCTGTTCTTAAGCTGAATTTGCAACCGCTTTTTGTCATTGATAAGTTGTTTTTTGATTGCAAAGCAAGCATATCACAAGTGCGATGACAAAGCTATTCACGAGAACCAACGATAATGAGATGCATAACTCGGCAATTATGCCCATAACCAACAATTTATGATTTTATGTTTATTACCACATGGTAATCACCACCTTAAAGTGAAGCTAAAAAATTGATTGCGGAAGGCGGAATTATATCTGTTGCTAGGGTGCGAGGAATTGCCCCCGTCAAAGTGACTACCTGTAGTTCCTCGCGCACCACCTTGCGAATGCTTTCTTCCAGCCTATCCGTTTGTTCTGCCGCAAGGATGGCTTGTACCAGAAACTCTTTGCGTTTGGCTGACGGCACTTGCTGCAGCAACGCCCATGCGCGGCGGTGCTGCGGGTCGCTAAGGTTCGGACGGAAAACGTACTGCGGTCGTTTCATGCCTCGCCTTTACGGCGCGACACGGCGGCCAATGCACGCTCGAACCCGACAGCGTTCACCTTGTCGTCCAGCAGAAAAATCGTCTTACAAAGCGCGTCTTTGGGGCTGAGGTGGCGACTCACCACCGATGCGCCGCCGCCCAGCAACACGGCGGGGATGGCGTGCAAATCGAATCCCGCTTCCATCGTGGCAGACAGGAGATGCTCTGTGTACTTGCGACCTTGTTTGTTCACAATGTCGCGCACCGTATCGCTGACTGTGCAGGGCTGACCCGCCAGCATATTTTCGATTTGGGCATCCGTGAGGGACAGCCCGGTTTCGCGCCGCACCTGTTCCCGAATATCATCCACGCAGCGGATCATGCCGAGTTCCAAGCTGTGGGCGGTGTCAGCCGCAGGGATGGCGTTGTCGATGCGCATAAGGTCTACCGTCCAGCCGCCGAGATCCATAAGGAGCATGGACGGTTCGTCCTGCAAAAGCCCCACTTCGGTCATAAGGGCGGCGTAGCCTTGGGGGAAGATGGCAACTTCCTCAATCGTAATGCTGTACTCCACGTCCTCGAAGCGGAAATTCACAGGTTGCTTGCTTCGCAGTAGATAATCTCTGAACTTGGGTTTGTCGCGTCCGAAACTGGTCAGCGGCAGACCCGCCGCGATTTGCACCGAGCATTCGGGCGGCAAGCCGCGCTGCCGGATTTCTTTTGCAATCGCCGCCAGCGTCAGCAGGTAGTAGTTGTCATTCACGGTCTTATCCCGCTGGATAGGCTGCCGTCCGGAGCCACAAACAAAAAAGCACCCGCCAAACTCTAAGAGTCCTTGGCGGGTGTAGGGTTCGTGTTCTCCGTAGCTTGTCAGCCCAGCCGGAAATGAACAGCGGGCTGTTTTGATGGCGTAATAGCCGTGGTCAATGCCGATAATGATGCTCATGGGAAATACCTTCTTTCTTTTTAAAATTGTTCGGGAATGTATAATAAACGGTGGGGGAGACCTTATCTCCCTCGCCGGAATTTTCTTCGAGAATGGTAGCGTTTTATCCGCCACCACTGGTGTTCCACTCTCAAAATCACCCTACCAGCGGCGAAATTTTACGCTGTAATAAAAAAGCGCCCGCATAGGTGAGCGCTTAGAATTAAATCGGCTGTATACTTTCATTGGTCGAAAAAACATCATTGCGCAAGAACATCGTACAGTTCAATTTCGTAGATGGCTCGATACAGCTTGTCGGGGTAAAATTGCAGATAGGGGTCTCTCTTGTCAAATATTTTCCGTCAGTCTACATTGAGTTGTCGAATTTACTTTGATATAGTTTTCTACTATTAAAAGCGTGACAAATTGTCACGCTTTTAATAGTAATCGGTGGATAAATATAGGGTGCCCCGACTCTCTATTTCACGATAATGCTTCTTTCAAAATTTCATGTTGTTATTTCGCAGAAAAACGTTTATACTTAGTGTATGCCAGTATAGCAATGAAAGTTGGGGTTATTGTGGACAAGACATTCATGACAGAACTTCGCATCAACCATGTTCGCCATTTAAAGGATATTACGATACCTCTTTCTAACAGCCAGCCTAAGCATTTAGTTTTGACCGGTAAAAATGGCAGCGGAAAAACGAGCGTTTTGAAAAGTGTTGTTGACTTTCTGACTTATGTGGTTTCTAGTAATTTCTACTCACAAGCAGCTTGTTTAGAGAGTGTTACCTTTAACCAAAAAAGGCTCCAAGAATTAGACAACTCTGAACAAGATAAGCAAAATCGAGAAGGCATTGAAAGGGACATCGCGTTCTGGACTCAGTTCCTAGACCATTGGATTGATGGGACTGTTGCCGAATATTTATCCTATGCTGACCTGCGTGAGAAATACCTAAAGGGCGAATACATCCTCGCCTATTACGGCGACGACCGTGAAATCAAGGTTCAGATTTCCAAAAATATTGAAAAAGTTGATTTGCAGGAGGTCTACTCTCTCCAAGACCATCCCAGCCAGCAGCTTGTCAAATATCTTGTCAACCTAAAAACAACAGAAGCCTTTGCTAAAACTAACGGGAATGAAGCCCGCGCCGCCGAAATCCATGCTTGGTTTGACAGATTCCAAAATGTTCTGCGCTCCATTTATTCCGATGATACTCTTGAACTGAAATTCGACATCGAAACCTTTGCCTTTACCATTTGTCAGGCAGGGCATGATCCGTTTGATTTCACCACTCTGTCAATGGGCTATGCTGCTGTTTTTGACATCATTGGCGACTTGATTATGCGCATGGAATCTAAGCATCGCTATGATTTAGAGGGCCTTGTGCTGATTGACGAAATCGAAACTCATCTCCATGTTGATTTGCAAAAGAAAATCGTTCCGATTTTGACACAGCTGTTCCCAAATATTCAATTTATTTTAACCACACATTCTCCGTTCGTCTTAAACTCCACCGCGAATGCAGTCGTCTATGACTTGGAAAAGAAGCTTCTGGTAAAAGATGGCTTAACCGACCTGCCTTACGAGGGCGTTGTTGAAGGGTACTTCGATACGGATTTGTTATCAGCTGAACTTCGTCAGAAGTTTACCGAGTACAAGGGAATTGTCCAAAAGGCCACATTGACGGATGAAGATTTTGCTCGTGCATCGGAATTAGAGACTTATTTGGATGAGGTTCCCGATTACTTGGCACTTGATTTTTCGGAAGAATATAGTCGCCTCAAGTTGGAATTGATGAACCGGGAGTAATAAGTATGGTGAAAGTAAATCGTACTAAAACGGCTCCCGCATCGCTTGCGATTGAAAAGGAAAAGGGAACCGAAAATTATAGAGAACGAGATGTTGTTTTTCAGCTAAACAAGGACTTTAACGGAAAGTGCTATCTCTGTGAAATTGACAAATTGCAAAGCATCCACATTGAACATTTAAAGCCGCATCATGGTAAAGACCGTGATTTGATGTTTGATTGGAATAATCTGTTTCTTTCTTGTCCACATTGCAACAGTGTAAAGAACCAGAAAAAATATGAGGAGCATATCATCGACTGCTGTAAAGAAGACCCCGAAGCATCCATCCGGCAAGAACTTGTAGACAGTCATGTAGTCGTGACCGCAATCGAATCCACTGAGGATGCTATCCGCACAGCAGGGTTACTAACTGAGTGCTTTGAAAAAGAGAACACCGGAATCCGAATCCTTGAATGCCAAACACGGGTAAACGCTTTACAGACTACTATGACAACATTATATCGTTGTCTTGCAAATTACAAACAAAATCCCAGCCAGAGAAATTACAGAACCCTGCGTGGAATGCTGAACAGAAGCCATAAGTTTGCAGGCTTCACCCGTACATATGTGCGAAATCATATTGACGAGTATCCCAATCTTAGTGAATTGGTCGCAATCGCCTGACGTTCTGAATCTTCTTGCGCCGGGCCAAAAATAAGGGTAAACAAATGTGTTACGTTATTGCTAAAGACCGTTATGCCCACGGCTGCATAGCATTTGAAACCGTACATGGGAAACATTTAGCCGATTTGAAATGGGCGCTGAATGAAGCCCTTGGAAATACCGGTGTAGAGATTATGACCATCAGCCGCCCCGAAGCCTATGGGGAATACGCGCCCTATCACTTTGTGCAGACTGAGGATGAGTTTGTTGCACAGGTATTAGCCTTACGGCCATAACCTCTAATTTCTGTGTGTGACTTTTAATCCTGCTTTGCTACAAAACCCATCTACGAACTCATCTACCAATTTATCTACGGCTCTGCATTTTGGTTGAGAAACGCTGCGAAAATTACTACACATTACCTAAAATCAGTTGCTCTTATTTGTAGAATACCAACAAAATTTTACGGCGATTCTAGAATTATTGCTAGCGATGCTTTCTCATAACCGCTTGAGTGGGGGTTCGAATCCCTCACGGCCCACCAAAAAAAGAACGCAGCTACGCTATTTTGTTGCAAAATGGCATGGCTGCGATTCTTTATTTTCCGTACAATTCACTGCACAACTGATTGCGTATCGACTCCCGGCGTTTTTTGTATTGCTGCATACATGCCATATACTCCGGGGCTGCATCAATATAACGGTCGTTGCTTTCTTTGGTGGCTGTGTGCTGATAGCCGAAGTCCCTAAAAACCAGAGGACGGCTATATTGTCAGCTTTCCCGATACCGAAAACACGCAGGCGCTTATTAACGACTACAAAGCGCGTCTGCGTGATTTGGAAAATAATATCTGGCAGCACTAACTGCTTTTCGTTTTTCGTGCGGATAAATTCAAAATCGCGCTTGATTTAACCAATTATGCTTGGTAAAATTGGGTTATCAATCCGACATCAATTATTTTATACAGCAGAACAAGTATTACATACATCATAAAACCCGCAGAAAGAAGGCTTGCTTATGTCTGCAAAAACCATTGCCTTTGCGCCGCGGCGCAAGGGCGGCGATGCCCCGCTGGTCATCAACGCCGACACGATTCGGTATATCCAAATGAAGCGCAACTACGCCGAGGTGCATCTGACGAACGGCGCGGTCTTTACCTCGCGCATCACCATGGAGGAGCTGGAGCAGCACTTAGGCGATGACTTTATTAAGGTACACCGCAGCTGTCTGGTCGCGGTGCGCGCCATACATAGCGTGGAAAACACCGTCGTTTTAAACAACGGAGAACAGCTGGAATATGTGACGCGGCAGAAAAAGCGGATATTGGAGCAGCTGCAAACACAGCAAAAGCGGCTGATCCTGACCATGCAGGACGACACCGCGCCCACCAACGCCGAGGAATATCACGAGCATTACAAGAGCTTTGACGCCATGCCCTTCGCCTTTACCGACATTGAAATGGTCTTTGACGAGGAGCGCCGCGCCGTGGACTGGATTTTCCGCTATGCCAACCCTGCACTGGCAAAGCTGGAAAAATTACCGCTGGAATCTCTGATCGACCATTCGTTCGGCAGCTTATTCGCCAATATGGACGCCAAATGGCTGCGCAGCTATGAGCGCGCCGTTCTGTACGGCGAAATGCTGGAAATTTTCGATTACAGCCCGGAGGTGGACACCTACTTAAAAGTCACCTGTTTCCCCACCTTTGCCGGACATTGCGGGTGCATTCTGTTCAATGTGCAGGATTTTGCTGCGGCACACACGCTGACTGACAGCCAAAAATCCATGATGATGTATCTCGGCATTTCTTTGGGACGAAACCACTAAAATATCTGCAAAACCGCCTGCTTTTGTTTAACGACAGGCGGCCATTTTTTTATGCAAGCAGAAAATTACAAAATGTAACAATGTCTATTCGTCCCAAACGTTTGCGTTACAGCGTCGAAAATGCTATTATTAAATGAAAGAACTTCATCACCGGAGGAGCGGACGCGGAGGTCGCGCATCACAACGGCCTCGTTGCAGGACGGCAGCGCCATGAACGGGGCCAATGTTGTGACCGTGCCGGACGTACAGTAACACACAGCGGTACAAGCTGTTCAACAAACTGTTATATAGAATAGGAGAAATCACCCATGAAAAAACTCGCTTCCCTTGCCCTCACTTTCGCCCTTTGTGCTGCAGCTTGAGGACAACGGTCTGTTGACCCCGCTGCAGGCCAGCACAATTCCCGCGCCGGTAAGCGCGCAAACGCCTGCCGATGAAACGCCGCCCACCACGCCCCCGGCGCAGACCACCGCACCCACATTCCGTATTCCGCAAACCGGCGATGCCGCCCGGCCCGCGCTTTTGTTGGTGCTGGCGCTGTGCTCTGCCGTGCTGTTTGTGCTGTTGTGGCGCAAAAAAGTCAAAAAGTAACTGCATTGCCTTAAAGCCGGGCGGCTTTGACCGTCCCGGCTGTTTCCTATATATAAGGAGGACCAAATGAAAGAAAAGCGGATACTTGCATCCGTGCTGAGCGTGGCTTTGCTGCTGCAGCTTAGCCCCCTGGGCGTTTTGGCGCTGGACGAGAGCCTGCCGCAAACGCCGCAGGTATGCACCGTGCAGGAAAACCTCGACCCAGCCCCGTGACGGCTGGTGCTTTGCCGTTTCAAAAACGTAGGGGCGGATTCCATATCCGCCCGTGCCTGCTTGCGGCAAGGATAAACTTCCGCGGGCGCATATAGAATGCGCCCCTACGGATTACGTTTCCGACCAACAGGGACACCCACAAAAAATGCAGCCACGCTATTTTACCGCAAAATAGCGTGGCTGCGTTTTTTGTTTTGGCTTTGCGTATGATTCCCGGCTCTGAAACCCCGCGTGTTACAGGACCTTGCGCATCTCCTGCACAAGGTCGGCAATCACGATGGGCTTGGACAGGAAACCGTTCATGCCGCATTCCAGGGCGTTGCGGCGGTCCTCGTCAAAGGCATTCGCCGTCATGGCAAGAATGGGGATGCCCGCCAGGGCGGGGTTTTCCAGCTCGCGGATGCGGCGGGTGGCGGTGTAGCCGTCCATGATCGGCATCTGCACGTCCATCAGCACCAGATCGTACTGCCCCGGCGCGGCGGTGCAGACCTTTTCCACGGCGATAGCGCCGTTCTCGGCGGTATCGACCTCAAAGCCGTAGGCGTTCAGAATCTCCACGGCGATCTCGCGGTTCAGCTCGTTATCCTCGGCAAGCAGGATGTGCTTGCCCGCAAAGTCGGTGGGTTCCTTGGGCAATACGCCCTGCTGCTCCTCCGGCTTCTGCCCGATGGCGGTCATCAGGGAGTCGCGCAGGTCCGACAGGAACATTGGCTTGGGGCAGAACGCCGTGACACCGGCGGCCTTTGCCTCGGCCTCAATGTCGGACCAGTCATAGGCGGTCAGGATAATAATAGGCGTATCATCGTGCAGGCTGCGGATCTGGCGGGTGACCTCGATGCCGTTCATATCCGGCAGGCGCCAGTCGATGATATAGGCCTTGTAGGTATCGCCCATCTCGATGGACTGCCGTGCGCGCAACACGGCCTCCTTGCCGGAAAGCGTCCAATCGGCGCGCATACCCACCGTGACCAGCATCTTGGTCACGCTGTCGCAGGTGTTGAAATCGTCGTCCACCACCAGCGCCTTCAGACCCTCCAGCGCGGGGAGCTTTTCCGCCTTGCGGTGCTCTGCCTGTATGCGCAGCGGCACACGGACGATAAATTCAGAGCCCTTGCCCGGCGCGGTCTGCACCTCGATGGTGCCGCCCATCATATCTACGATGTTTTTGCAGATGGCCATGCCCAGCCCGGTGCCCTGTATCTTGCTTACCGTGGAGGTGCGCTCGCGCTCAAAGGGCTCAAAGATCTTTTGGGCAAACTCCGGGCTCATGCCGATGCCGCTGTCCTTGACGCGGAACTCATACTGCCCGCAGCCGCTGACCTGGCCGGCAAGCTGGCGCACCCGCAGCGACACCGTGCCGCCCGCGGGGGTGAACTTGATGGCGTTGGATAAAAGGTTCATCAAAATCTGATTCAGCCGGGTCTTGTCGCAATAGACGTCCTCATCGGTAATATCTATCGCGTCCATGTACAGGTCCAGCTGCTTTGCGTAAAACTGCCCGCTGACGATGGTCTTTATGTCGTGCAGTACGTCGGACAGGTTGACCTCGGTCTCGTCCAGCTGGATCTTTCCGCTTTCGATGCGGCTCATATCCAGAATATCATTGATGAGCGAAAGCAGGTGGTTGCCGGAGGCAAGTATCTTGGTAAGGTATTCCTTCACGCGGTCCCTGTCGTCCAGATGGCTGACCGCCAGCGTGGTAAAGCCGATGATGGCATTCATCGGGGTGCGGATGTCGTGGGACATATTGGAAAGGAAGGTGCTCTTGGCGCGGTTGGCGTTTTCGGCGGCGGCCACGGCATCCGAGAGCGCCTGGTTCGCCTGCCTGTCGGCGGTGCGGTCAGACAGAACCAGAATGTGCTTGGTTTTGCCCTCGACCTCGCTGCCCATGGCAACCACATGGAACCAGCGATGCTCCCCGGTTTTCTGATGGACAAACTCCGTGTCCCATTCGCGCTGGTCGCCGCAGGCAAGCCCTTCCAGATAATTTTTGGTGCGGCCGGGGGAATCCGCCGGGTGCAGCAGGGCCAGCGTGCCGATATTCTTGCGCACGCTCTTCAGCGTCAGGCCCAGCAGCCGTTCTATGTTCGGGCTGACATAATCCGCCCGGTGCTTTTGGGCATCCACCAGCAGGAAAACGTCGTCCACGTTCTGGGACAGCTTCTCGAACAGCACATCCCGGTACAAAATCGCGGTGTTCTGGCGGCGCAGCTTGGTGCGGCCCCGGTGCATGACCATCAGAAGGACCATTGCCGCAATCGACAGGACAACGAGGGCTACGATCTGCACCGTGCGCTGCCAAAGCTGGTTCATGGCGGCATTGACGGTATTCCGCGGGATAAGCCCCACCAGGGTCCAGTTCTGGATGCCGGTGCTTTCGTAGACCATATAGTATCTTGTGCCGTCCAGCGTCACCTCGCGGTTTCCGGTGATGCCCTGCGCAAAGTCGTCCGTAAGCTCCTGTATCTGCGCCTCGGTAAGGTCGGAATACTCGCGCAGTATCGACACAAAATTGTAAATGGATTCCGAGCCTTCTGCGATATTTTCGATCAGGACCTGCCCGTCCGGGTAGATGACAAAGGAGCTGGCCGCTCCGCCGAAAGACGAATCGTCCACGGCCTTCATCACAACATTGTTGTAGTGGCTGATGGCAACGGCATCGTAGGCAAAGCCGCGGTAGATGCCCTTGGTTTCGGGGCAGATGAACACCAGCATCGGATCCTGTCCGGGCAGGGCCGTGTTCAACACAACGTCCTTCTGGTCGGAAAGCAGCTCGTCGAGGTTGGTCTGCAAGCCTAAGTAGCCCGTTTCCCCGCCGGGGGTCATGTAGTTGCCGTCGTAAGAAAGAAAGTAGAATTCGGCAAAGCCAAGCTGCTGCTGCGCTGACTCCAGATACGCCTGCGTGCTGGCATCATCGGGGTCACTGCTCAGAAAGCCGTTCCACAAATGCAGGTAGGAGATGTTCTTCTTAACGATCATGCTCAGCATATTGTTGGATTTGTGCAGGACTTCCTCCAAATGCTCGGTGCTTTCCGCATAGATGGTTTTTGACACAAACGAAAGGTACTGCGCGCTAAGGCAGACAAGCAGCACAATCGACAGCAGGCAGGCCGCCGCAGCATACCAATTTTGCCGGGAATGTCGCTTTATTTTTATTTTATGCTTAGCTTCTTCCACAGAGCATTACCCCCCCCGAATGTAATATAGCTTTCCGGCGCGGCCAGCGTCACGCTGCCGCCGGAAAGTGCCTCGCTCCAGGCGTTTCTGACCGTGGCCTCCCCGCGCTCAAACGCGCGGCTTTCGTCCTGCAGCAGCGGCGCCATCTGCTTTTCGGTTGCCAGGCAGGTCACGGTGACGGTGTCGTCATCCTGCAGCGGCTGGCCGCCGCGGGTGATGCCGGTCAGCGTATAGCTGCCGCCGTTCTCCTGCACCTGCACGGCAATGCCGCTGACCACCGGCAGGGAACCGCGGTTGAACGGCGTAAAGCCGCCCTCGCAGCCTTCCACAAAGGCGCGCACGGTGTCCTTCAGCTCGGCACCCGTCATGGTGCGCCGGTACGACATAAGCCCGTTGGGCATGATCATGGCGCGCGCTGTTGTCTGGGTATAGTCTGCCTGCAGCACGCTGCCGGTAAAGCTGCTGGCGGGTGCTATCAGCACATCGGTGCCGTACAGCCCGCGCAGCGTGTTTGCCATGACCGAGAAGGACGCATTGCCGCCGTTTTTATGGAACACGTTGGAATAGGCGGTTTCGTTGCTCAGCACAACGCCGCTTGTGTCGGGCGTTTCCCCTGTCAGAAGGCGGGCGTTGAACGCACGGTAGGCCTGCCCGGCGTCATATTTGCCCGCGATCATCTTGGAAACCACATCCTGGGAGATGGCAAAGAAATCGTTGGAGGCGATGCGGATGTACATGTGGTTTTCTTCCACCACCGAGCGCACGTCCTCCATGGTGTGGGTCAGGTGGTAGCTGACATTCTGGCTGTAGCTCAAAAGATCCTGCCCGTCCGCGAGGATCTGCTCCTGCGCTCCCTCCGACAGCATGACGTGCAGGACCTGCATTGCCTTTACGCGCCGGGCGGCGTCCTGCTCCAGGTCGCGGTTCAGCGCCACCTGGAAGTAGGGGGTGGTCATCAGCCATTTTTCGCCGTTCTGGCTGAAGAACGGCAAAAAGGTCGCGTCGATGCCCTGCTCCCGGAACATCTGTACGCCGGCGGAGGTGCTAAAGTACATGGCAAGCTCCCCCTTGCCGAACATCCCGGTCACGTCGTCGTAATTCAGCTCTAAGTCCGCCGCCGTAAGACCGGTGTCCCGGATGAACTGCTCCATACGCGCAAAGGCGCCCGGCCAGACGGTATCGTCCAGCCCGACACGGGCGGTGTCGGCGGGGTCGCTGTAGGCGGTGCGCCATTTGCGCCCTTCCGTGGTCGTAAGCTCGGCGGCGGAAAGCCCCTGCAGCGTTTCCATGCAGGTGTAGTCGTACAGATAATCGGCGGTAAAGCCGCGGATGCCCGCTTCGTCAAAGGCTTTGCAGGCAGCGGCAAAGCTGGCGTAATCGGTGGGCAGCGGGATACCGTATTCCTCAAAAAGGCCGCGGTTGACCACAAAGCCGTGGGCGTCTGCGCATACGGGCAGCCAGTTTACACTGCCGTCATCATTTCTAAAGCTGTTGAGGTAGGTATTGTAGACAGCGCCTGCCTCGTTGGTGGTGGCAAGGTCCATCAGGCTGTCCTTCAGGGGGGCCGCATCGTGCAGGGAGAAGCGGCAGCAGGTTATAATGTCCGGCAGACCGCCGTTTTCCTGCAAGAATTTGTAAAAGTCCAGATCGTTGTTGCCCACGATAAACTCAATGTTTACGTCCGGCAGATGCGCCTGTACGTAGGGGGCGTACTTTTCGTAGAGGCTGTTGGTCCACAAATAGACCTGAATGGTGTCGGCGTCCTCCTGTGCCTGCACCGCCTCGGTGCTTTTTCCGGCGCAGCCGGTCAGCAGGAACAGACTCAGCACCGTGGCTGCAAGCAGGGAGGAAATTCTGTGCAGTGGTTTCTTTTTCATCCGGTTTTTCTCCTTATTTTTTTGACGGTCAGCTATATAGGCTGTGACGCAGGAAAAAACGCCTTCAGGGCATGGCGGACCCATACCTGAAAGCGCTGTCTGACCGTATTAAACAATATCCGCGGGCAGCAGAAAACAGCAGGGCGTTATAGATGCCCTGCTTTGTGCCGCCGGTGTAGCGATGTGTTTTCACCCTCGTCAACTCCTGCCCCCAAAAGGACGCGAAGCTATCGGCGGCAGTAAAACAACAATTTCTTGTTGGCAACTGGCTGACCCGATGGGCCCCTATAGCTTTGCGTCGCCGGTTTGCACCGGGTTTGCCTGTGGACTTGTAGAGAAATAGTATACCACATAAGATGGTTTTTGACAAGGCGCAAGCGGAAATAAATCCGCTTGCACGCACAACAGGCAAAAACGCGCCCCTTGGCCGCCCCTACAAAAAAACGTAGGGGCGGATTCCATATCCGCCCGTGCCCGCTTGCGGTAAGATAAACCTCCGCGGGCGCATATAGAATGCGCCCCTAC
>OGWV01000205.1_pt1 | contig 32451 bp, 31 predicted proteins | sample 1576081 | NCBI WGS metagenome assembly OGWV01 (sample SAMEA3541541, study PRJEB24748) | human gut metagenome | biome: human gut; feature: human-associated habitat; material: faeces | place: China | collected 2012 | reverse complement strand
CTGCCGGAGCGGTGCTTAAGCCGCAAGGCGGGAATTGTGCGGTGTTGCCTTAGATTTTATTCCGTGAATACAGGCGTACATGGTGCGGTCCCTGCGGAGTATTTTTCAACCGTTTTAGGCTCCGCCATTTTGCTAGTGCAAAAACATTCGGCCGCTTGTTTCACACGTAAACATTGGTTAACTCTGTACCCCTGCGAGATGCAGAAACTTTTTGTCAGACTGAATGCTCTGGGTCAGGAATTTGCCATCTTTGAACAGTGCATAGGTTGTAACCGGCGCGGGCGCATTTTGTGCCTGCACCTTACTGGTGATATGAACAGCTTTCAACGGTATCCCGTGCTCTCTTGCGGCTTCTTCCACCCGCGGCACCCAGTAGTAAGTAAACGGGCACTGATCGGTATAATAAAGAACGAACCCGTTCTGCTCCACCGCAGGGTGCTTGGCGCACGCCTTGAACTTTGGCGGCTCGGCATCTTGTTCAAACGGCAGATACATCAGGTTGATTCCACAATCCGATGTGTCTGCAACAGCAAACCCTTTATATACCATAAATTTAGGGTCGGAGAGGAATTCGCGTTTTCGTCCTTCTGCGGATAGAATGCACAGCCCTTTTCGCCCCTGCCCTTTTGCATCCTGCACACACTGCTGCAACAGTTCATTGGCGTATCCGTGTCCTTTTAGGGAACCGGATACCCACAAACAATCGATATAAACATATCCGTCCGCCTGAATCGGGACCCATGCGTTTTCTGCCGGGATATACTCAATAAAGCATTTGCCGCGCTCCGTGCTCCGGTAGAAAACCAAACCTTCTGCAAAGCGCTGCTTAAGCCATTCCTTTTTCATCACGCTCTGCTTGCCGGACATTGCACAGCAGATATGTTCTTTCTCAATATTATCCTTTGTAATTTGGATATAATCCATTTGAAACCCCTTACATGCTTCATGATTCTACCGTGCCCACAATCTCCGGCTTTACTTCTTTATCCTTTCCGTCTGCATAATTTCCTTTAACCTTCTGCGGGTACATTTCCTGCACGGCGGGCTGCTCCCCCAGGCCGCGCAGGGTACGCGCGGGCAAACAGGCAGTCCGGCGCGGCCTGCCGCTTGTGCCGGGTATCTTCAAAAATTTTATTCCACTCGCCGCAAATAGTCAAGGCTTGGGGCGGGGTATCAAAATTCATAGTTCCGCCTCTTAATTTTTTCAAAAACATTTTATTTGTCTGCTCAAATCTGCATTTTCCGCTCGTTATATTCGATAAGTAGGCAAAGTGCCTGCCGATGTGTGTGATAAAAAGGAGGTAGCACCATGCTGTTTACCATGTTTGTATTGTTTTTGTTTGGCTGGCTGTTTTTCCATTCCATCGGGCTGGCACTACACCTGACCTGGTGCGCAGCCAAAGTGATTGCCGCGCTGCTGTTTGCGGTAGCGCTGCCGGTGCTGCTGGTCTGCCTGTTTGTGGCGGGCGGCCTATTGCTGCTGGTCCCGCTGGGGCTGATCGGCGCTGCTTTCGGCATTTTGAAATTCTGCGCTTAACCTGTTATCTCTCCTCTTAGCTGTCCTCAACAGGGCAGCTATAATTTTTATAACGCGATGTCTTATCTATGGCAACACCGCACAATTCCCGCCTTGCGGCTTAAGCACCGCTCCGGCAGCTGCGGCACGGCATCTGCGTTGCCAAAATGCTCGATAAGACATCCAGTATTATCTGCGCTTTTGGCTTAGCATCTGCCGCATCTCGCTCGCCGTATCGGCACTTAGAATTATGCGGTATTGCCCTATGAAAACAAAAAAGCTTTGGACGCAGGCTTGTGCGGAGCAAACTGTCCAGGATGTATACAAAAGACGCATATTTGCTGGTTCGAGCGCGAAAAGCCCGTTTGCCATTCTTTTGTCAGCGCCCTTGAACGCTGTGCTTTTCTCCCTGTACTACCCGGACGCTGCTGCCGTTGTACCTATAGTCAGAACCCCCGGCTAAGCCGGGGGCTTGAGGAAGCCCTAGAAGGGCATATTACAGCCAACGCCCCTCAAGGGGCCTCGAACGGTTCGGTCAGCTGCATTGCCGACTCGTGGCAGGCCCCTTACGGGGCGTTTTACTTATGCCTTGGTATTCTTGCTACCCGTAAACGGGTCAATAAACTCTTTCAGGCTCATTTGATCCGCTATCTGATCTTCGTCAAGCTGATGCTTGATGTACTCCGCAATTTGCTTCTTATTTCACCCTACTGTGTCAACATAGTATTCCCTTGCCCAGAAGTGCCGATTTCCATACTTGTATTTCAAGTTCGCGTGTCTGTCGAATATCATCAAACTACTTTTCCCTTTGAGATATCCCATGATTTGTGCTAGACTATATTTCGGTGGAATACTGATTAGCATGTGGATATGATCCGGGCATGCTTCTGCCTGAATGATTTCCACTCATTTTTGCTCACACAACTTTCTTAAGATTACTCCAATATCTGCTTTGATGGTGAGGTAAAAAGATACACCCCGGCATCTGTCCGGGTAAGGACGGATACCGGGGTGTTGTGTTATTCAAACGAAATATGAAGTGTCTTGCCCATGCAAGAAGCCATTTTTTGCAGAAAATCCAACGAGGGATTTGCATTACCGTTTTCAAAACGTGAAATATTTGCCTGCGCAGTTCCCATTTTTTCGGCCAGCTGTTTTTGAGTTAACCCGGCAGACTTCCGACTTGCGATTGCAGCGCGGATGGCTTCATACTGAGGACCAAGCTGATCGTACTCGGCTTTGACTGCGGGATTTTCAGAAAAAGTTTTATTCTTGAAATCAGTGTAATTCATAGTCTCACTTTACTCCTTTCATTCACATGCAAACGTGTACCTTTTTACGCAACCACTCTATATTATGTTCGTATAGGGATGCTATCTTTATCACATTCAGTTTGCACAAACCTTACCTTAAAAAGCAAAGACTATTATATGTGTTTTTTATAAGAACCTTTCCTTTCAATGACGCTTTTTATAATCGCGTAGTCTCTTTTGGGCAATTTCAATCTCTGAACGAGGAGTTTTTTGCGTCTTCTTGATGAATCCATGCAGTAAAACTATCGTGTCAGCTTGCCAAATAAAATAGAAGATACGAGATATGTCACTCGAAAATTTGATTCGTAGCTCCCAAATTTCACCATCAATGTGCTTGACATAAGGTTCTTTTAATGCGTTGCCAAACTCTGCAAGAAGATCAATTTCCCGAAATGCTTTGGCTTGATGCTTTGCAGGTAACTCATTTATAAATTCGGCGAGGACTTCCTTGCCGTCCTCAGTACTATACAGTTCAATCTTGAAGATAAGTGTACACCCCCTTTTTGAGATATATGCTGGTCTATATCTCAATAAAATTATATCGTATATGATATAAAAAGTCAAGAGATCTTATATTGCTTGCGCGAGTGGTCCGTATTCTTGTGAGCAAAATAAGGTTTTACGCAAAAAGGAAACACGGATTTTTGTGCAATCTCGTGAATAGCTATTTGCCGCGATTGCTGGTATGATTTGTACCGAACCCGAAAATCACTACTTGAAAATAAAGGGGAGATGCCTATAAGAAAAGCATCGAAATTTTGCAAAGCGGCAATAAAAAATAGTAGAATTTTTCTCTCTCGCACAAGATGAATAGAAGCCCGTTAAGGGATAGGAAAACGCCGAAAACCCGCATGAACACTACGTTTTTGTGAGTTGTCGGCGTTTCTTTTACCCTCTGTTTTCATGGTGCTTTTTCCGTAAATGGTGCCCAAATGGTGCCCAAATTCCACGCGGGCATATAAAAGGTTGTAAAGAGCAGTAAAGAGATACAGCGGTTAAAGGTCTATTTCGCTGTGTTTTTTCTTTGCTGCCCGTTTTCCTTTTTTCGGCTCGGCTTCCTTTGGTTTCTCCGGGGCTGCTTTTTCCACCGCGCTATGGTAAGCGTCCAAAACTTCTTTTTTTCGTTCAAGCCGCACGTCCACATAACGGGCGGTAACAGCTTCAAAGTTCATGGAAAGCCCAAGCGACGCGCCGATACCCGCAAGCGTATGCCCCAAGACTTCGCCAACCGTATAGAAGTCGCCTGTCAGTTGGTGCATATTGGTCGCTGCCGTATGTCGTAAATCGTGAAAACGAATGTGCGGCATATCCAAATCTTCAAGCAGCTTTCCAAATTGAGAGGACACCCACGACGCGGCGATAGGTGCGCCGTCCGGCTTTGCTACAACAAGGTCATTGTCATAGTAAGGCTTTCCGTCTTTTGCTGCCTGTTCTTTCTGTACTTCCTGCATGGCAAGCTGTTTGAGGAAGAACGGGCGGGCAAGCTCCGTAATGGGTAGCTTTCTGCCGTTGGATTTCGGCGGTGCCATTTCTTCAATGACTTTTGTTTTTGGCGGTACCTTGAAAGGTAGCTGCTCGGTAACATCAAAGGTGTTGTTCTCCAAATCCACATTGCGCCAACGCAAGCCTAAGATTTCAGAACGGCGCATACCGTAAAGCCCGCCCAAGATAACAGGCATTTCCCAAACAGTACCCTCGACGCGCTGCATTAAGGCTTTCACCTGTTCCGGCGTGTAAGGGTCAGGGGTCTTGTCGCCTTTCCCAAACTTCGTAAGGGTATCTTTTGCCGCGTTGGTTTCGATATAGCGGTATTTGCGGGCATGGCTCAACGCCACACTCAAAACACGTTTTGCCCCGGCTGCGGTGGACGGCTTCAAGCCTTTGTCTATAATCTGCTGAAACATCTTGTCTACCATAGCAGGGGTAAGCTGATTGAGGGCAACGCCGCCGATATACGGATTGATATAGTTTGCAATCGTCTTTTTATACCCGTCATAAGTAGAGGGGCGCAAGTTCACTCTTGCATAGCTTTCCACCCAGTCATTGAGATAGGCAGCGACAGTCTGTTTCCTCTGTGAAGTAATAGAAGCAACTTGCCCCGGATTTTGGAGCTTCGTTTTCATTTCCGCTTCATGCTGTGCTGCTTCCTTTTTGGTGGCAAAGCCCTTTTTTGCATACGACTTCTTTTTTCCGTCCGGGGCGGTGTACTTTATGTTTACGTCGTAGACTGTGCCGGGTCGTCCGGTCAGTACGCCGTTGCTGTCGCGTTTGTTTTTTACCTGTCTTGTTGAGATTGCCATAACTTAACCCCCTTGCTCTGCCGGGGGCTTTACGGCGTTTTTCGCTCGCTCGTACCAATCCCATATAGCGGTATCGGCAATCAAGCGGCGGTTTCCGTTTTGAACGTATTCCAGTTCGCCGTTATCCATAAGCTCGCGTAATTTATTTTCTCCAATACCGCTAACCTTGCTCATTTGCTCTACTGTTTTCAGCATAGGCAAAACAGGGGCGGCATGGTTTGTAGTTTCCTTTTTAGCCATAGGAATACCCCCTTTCAAAATGGCTCAAAGGTATGTTTTTGAATAAAAGGGGCTTTAATCGAACGGCTATTAGCATAGCTCCACGAGAATTTCACTCCTGCGTGGTTCTCACGCAGCCCTACCCATTGCCTGCGACGCTTCTAACGCTCGGACTGTGGCTGTAAGGGAGTATCATTATCCCTCTTGTGTGTCGTCGCCCGCAAGCTGCTGACTTGCTTTGCGGTGTAGTGTTGTTCGCTCGTTCCCGAAAGGGAAGTCATGGCGCACCCGCTGTATGGCTCGGCACAAAAGGAACGTATCCGATTTGCCCTATACTGCGTCGCCGTTCTCTTGCGCCGCTTTCTTTTTCAAAGAACAAGATGGCTGTTCTGCTTGCCGTAAAACGGAAAAGGGGTTACAAGACGTTTTACGGTCATGCTCAACTATTCATCAGCCCGAAATGTGAGGATAGCCCTCATCAGTTTTGCTTGCAGCCGTTCCCGTATGTCCTCGTCAACGCCATAGTAGACGTTGCCGCGCTCGTCGTAGAGCTTCCGCATGGACAGGCTCGCTATGTAGCCGCTGAAATGCTGCAAGACTATTTTCATAGCGTCCGGGTCGCCTTTGCTCGCCGCCACAATGACGGGATAGGGAACAAGGGCGATTTCCGGGTAGTCGGATTGTTTACCATTCTTCCCATTCATCAGCGTGTCCCTCCAAATATTTCTTTAACAGTTCAAAAGAGCTTGTCCGTCTGTACTGTATCGTGCTGCGCGACGTATTGAACATCTTTCCGATTTCCACGTCGGTCATGCCCTCGAAATAGTACAGCAGGATAGCAGTCCTTTTTTCCTCCGGCAAAGTGCGGATTGCTTCAAGCAGCAGTTTCGGGGTTATCTCTTTTCCTGCCATTTGATAACGCGGTTCAGCTTCTTCGTCTTGAAAATACTTGTCAACGGTGTAAAGCTGCCGTTCCTCATGCAAGGCAAGGTCGCAAAACGATACTTCCCGTTTTCTGCGTCGCCGGATTTCGTCGTGGGCGTTGCACGCTTCGTTGTGCAGCACCCGTTTACAGAAACTTTGAAAGGCACATTGCTTTTGAAATTCTCTGCGATTAGGTTCCATGTTCTCACCTCCTTTCTGTCGAAAGGTGGTAGTACCTCCCCTTTTCGCGTGATAATACAGACGACTTTTTCAAACGCCGGACGAAAGCAAAAATTTCTTTGAAAAAAGTTCTGTAAAATGCAAAATGCGCCCATCTGCAAGGCGCAGACAGACGCAAAGGAAACATAAAAAGTATTTAGATGATGTGATTGTTCATCTTTATGCCCGAAATACCCCGTTGCAGGGGATAGACTTTTTTTGATAATTGGGGGAATGTCGATTTGTGTCGATAAGTTGATAAGTGCATGGCGGCTACCTCCTAAAGCCGCCATGCCTTTACATGGTAGAGGGTCGTCGTTGGAATTTAGATGGATAAAAAGAAACGGCGGCTCTGATAATCAAAGCCGCCGAAATAGAGTAGGCGCGTGAAAATGTGTCTGCTCTGCGACGGCTTTTTTTCTTTCGCCGTCGCGCGGCAGACTGTTTTATAATTCGGTTTTCTATAAATTTGTCTTAACAGTCCATATTGAGAAGTTCAATTACAACGACTTCCGGGCGATTGTTAAAACGGATGGGAATAATGCTGTTACCTAATCCACGGCTAACAATCATATTTGTACTGCCACTTGTATATAGCCCTGCGTCATACTGTGGAAATAGCCCTTGATTGGGTGCGATCAACCCGCCGATAAATGGCAAACGGAATTGACCACCGTGTGCGTGTCCGCTTAAAACCAAATCAATATTGCAATGTACATAGCTTTCAAACAATTCTGGCCGGTGCGACAGCAAAATGGTGTAGCTATTTTCATCATCAGCAAGATTATTCAGCTTTGTACTAACCATAGCCGGGACTTCTCCGAATATATCTCCTTTTATCGTAAAATCGGGGTCAGAAAGTCCAATAAGCGTTATTTCTTCTGTGTCGTGTTTTAACTGTACAGCTTCATCTTCAAGCACAATTACGCCAATCGTTTTAAGTTCTATTTTGAGTTCATCATACTGTGACAGGCTTGCTTCGTGGTTCCCTGTTACATAATAGACAGTGGACTTTTGGAACGATAAAGATGAAAAATATAGATTTAAAATGGTTGATGTATATAATGAACAAGTAAAAGCTTTAATAAAAATCGTACCAACTTTTAAAGTAGCAAATGCCACAATATATTTTGATGAAACCTCTCCTCATATGCATGTTATAGGTGTTCCAATAATAGAAAATTGTACTAGGGGAATGAAAAAGCAAGTTGGAAAAACTAAGCTATTTACAAAAACATCTTTAACAGAAATACAAGATAAAATGAGAAATGCTTGTATTAAGTCATATAATAAATTCTATGATATGGATTTTAAATTAAAAGAAAAGCAAAAAGGTAGAAATCAAGATATAAATGTTAAAGATATGAGCAATTATAGAGAAATTAAAAAACAATTAGCTAAAAAAGAACAGAAACTTGAAAAAGCTAATGCTCAAACTAAAGAGCTTGATAATACAAGTCAAGATATAAATAAAATATTAGGTAGTTTAAAGCCTACTTTGATAAATAAAAATAATATGATTATTTCAAGTGAAGATGTCCAAAAAATAAAAAATTATACAAAAGATGTAAAAGATATTACTAAAACTGTTAGAAGTGTAAATGATTTAAATATAGCAATTAAAGATTTTGAACATTCAACTTTTGAAACGATAAGAGAAGTATCTTCTCTGAAATATGAAATCGAGTTAAAAAATAAAGAAATAAGTAGTTTAAAAAGAGAATTATCAACTAAAGACAAAATTATAAGCAAATTACAAACTGAAAAAGAAAAGATAAAAACAGAATTGCAGAAATTCAAAGGATTTTGGCATAGTATTATGAGCCATTTTCACAAAAGAATTTGCTATGATAAAGATAATAACTATAAAATTGTTAGTGATGACTTATATAAAAATGGTATATTTGATGATAATGATAATGAGATAGCAAATAACATTTATAGAAAAGTAACTATACCAAACGAAAACAAAAATAGAAAAAGAAATAATGATATAAGATTTTAATATGGAGGTAATTAGAATATGGAAAATAAAAAAGTACAATATTTAATCAATATAATAAATGATATGGATTTAAAAGATAAATTAAGGCTAGCGATATGTATGAGCCAAAGTAAATGGGCAGGTCTTATATACAACACTAAAGAAAATTATGAAAAATTTGATAAAATTTTGAAAGAAGTTGATGAAGAATATAGAACTACATTTATAAATTTTTCAAAATATAAACTCGTAATGTTTGCAATGGCTAAAATTATGGAAATGACGAAGGAAGAACAAAATCAAGTCGCTTTATTTTTATTTAATGCAGTAATTTTAGAATTTAATATGAAAAAAACATTTTAGGATTATGAAAGCATTAAAAATTTTCTATAATTGTATTATAAATTTAGTAAAAAGAAGAAAAGGCTAACCACAGTTGTAGTTAAGCCTTTTCCACTTTTGGGATTAAATCCCAATCAGCATCATTGCGTGGATGTACTCCTGTTCCTCCGTTTTTGTCATGGAACCTTCATAGGAGCAACAGCCACCATGGAAACCTTTGTCGAACTTGAGTTCTTTGCCAGTACTCAAAGTTACTGTGCAGTGTCTCAAAATCCGAGCAAAAAGTCTTGCGATAGGGCTGGTGTAAAGAGCATACATATTAATTGTCATAATAAAATCCTCCTTGTTTTACAAAACAGTTTTTATGTTCAAATGGTTAAAAATAACCTACTTAAATTATAACATAAATCAACATAAAATGCAAATTTCACGCTTTTAAAATTTTAAAAATGGTATTTGACAAAATAAAAAAAAGTCTGTATAATAAAGATAGAAAATGAGAGCCACAGAAATGTGTGCTACCATATAAATTACGATAAAACACCACATAGCTCGGCAAAGCATAATGTGGTGCTTTTATTATTTGCTCAAAATTACTACTATTGCAATAATCAAGGCAAATGCTATAATAGTCATTCCTACTAAACCGTAGAAAAGTAAGTATATTATCATTAACATAGCTTGTTCTACCATATAGCACCACCCCCATTCTCACAGTCAAAACTGTGTATGTAAAGTGGTAGCACCCACACTGCTTATTCTCATTTCCTATGAATACTAATATACAACAATATCTAATAAAATACAAGCGAACAAAACAAATTTTTGAAAATATTATTTTAAATTTAACTATTGCAATTTATTAAAATTATGATATACTTTAATAAATTGATTGATATTTGTATCAATCGTTATGAGAGCCGAAAAAAGTTGTAGATAACTACGCCAACGGCACCATAAAGTAGCAGTGCTTAGATAACTGCTATTTTTTGTTGTTTAAAAACACTTTGTTGGGATTCGAAAAGGAAGACTTTTTGTAAAAAATATTTATAAAACATGAGTAAATTTTGTTGAAAAATAGATGTTAAATGTGTTATTATTAACATAATAGTGATTAGTAAAAAAACAATTTAAATTTATAGGAGATATTAAATGGATGACCAATCAAACAAACAGATACAAAAAGTGAAAAAAGTAGTAAAAAAAGCAATTATTGCCGCATTAAGGCCAATAATAATTATTTTTGCTATTATATGTATAATTGTAGCTTTTATTTGTTCGGCTATGTATGTAATTACATTAGATACGGCTACACTTAAAGATGGCAGTTGGGATAATGTTCCATATGCAAGTGATCAGTATAGTAATAATGTAACAATAGACGAAAATGGAATAGCGTCAACAGATATGAGTGCGCAAGAAGTATGGGACAAACTTATAGAGAACAATAGCAATATTAAAGAGTACATAAAAGAATCCTCAACATTTAAAAAACTATTAAATGCTGAAATGGTAACTAATTTCCTAGATACAAGAAAGGATCCAGATGCAGAAATAGATTGGGATTCATTAAACCAAGATACTAATTCAAAAGAAGTACAAGGAATAATTAAACTAAAAAGAGCAACTGCCGAAGGCAAAACAATAACAATGGTTTATACCGACCCAGATACTTTCCAAAGCTACATAGATGAGTATAATGCAACAGGTTCAGAGACAGCAAAACAGCAAGCTTTAAAACACTTTACAATAGAAAGAGGATATATTGCATCAAACTTCGGTAATGGTGCTTCAATTACTGCGGGTACGAGCGTTGAGCTACCATCAGGTATAGGAGCTGTACATTCATATATGGGCTGGCAAACAATAACAAGTACAACTTCAAACCAATATAAGTTAATGCAGCAATCTGGAATGAATTTTGACGAAGAAGGGTTTGGAAGAATAAACGGAAGATATGTAATTGCTTGTACATCAACATATGGAAATGTGGGAGACTATGTAGATTTTTATCAAGAAGATGGAAGCGTAATACAATGTATTATAGGAGATATAAAAAACCAAAATGATACAGGTTGCAATGAGTGGGGACATAGCAACGGGCAAAATGTTATAGAATTTGTTGTAGATAAAAATTCATGGTATAGCACAGAAAAGGGAGGAAATGCAAGTAATATGCACATAAATCCTGGAAACCAAGGTTGTCACCCAGAATGGAATCAAAATATTACAAAAGTTGTAAATGGTGGGAGTTATTTTGATAATCCAAATTTTGGAGCTGAAAATATTAGTGGAAATGGAACAACAATAACAATGCCATCAACAGGTACTGCAATTGGTTCTGGAACAATATCTTCTGGAAATGCTACAATAAATGGGGAAATAATGAAATGGCCAGTAGATAGTACAAATATTACTTCATATTTTGGACCAAGAAATGACCCAACTAACACATCTGTAACGGAAAACCATGGAGCTATAGATATATCTGTACCAACTGGAGCAAACGTATATGCAACAGAAGCTGGAACAGTAATTACAGCTAGATATGGAAGTGAAACTGCTGGAAATTATGTTGAAATAGACCATGGAAATGGTTACATTTCAAGGTACTTACATAATAGTGAGCTTAAAGTAAAAGTGGGAGACAAAGTAACAAAAGGCCAAGTAATAGCATTAGCAGGAAGTACAGGAAAATCAACAGGACCTCACTGCCACTTCGAAATTAGATATAATGGAGTTAGAGTAGATCCATTAAATTTCAAGTATGATAATGGAATGGGTAATGGAATGGGTGGATTTGGTTCAAACCCAGATGAATTATCAACAACAAACAAGTATTATGCAAAAGTTGCAACATGGACTGAGATATATGATAAACTAGAATCTAATGATCCAGAAGTAGAAACATACGAAAAAATCACATACAATATGACTACTACTAGAATAAACTATCAAGAATTTGTAAGTGGTTATACAATGCCATTTGAATATTTATGGTCATTCCTAACAGTAGGACAAGAAGAAGAGTTTGTATCAGAATTAGCAGATCTTGTATATGGCAGTGAAATATTTATAACAGTACATGATAATTTAAGGATAAATACAAATATATCAACAGATACATATACAAAGATGAAGAAAGCTATTGCTAAAGATGTAACTGTAAGTGTAAATTATGAAGATGATATAACTTATTATGATGATAAAGGAAATCCTCATACGTATACAACTGGTGGTACTGCAACGCAAGTAGGAGGTCCTTTCGAGAATGAGCAAGCATTCCCATATACAACAATTCATACAGTAATTACAAGTACAAATACTCTAGAAATAAAATTAACAGAAGCAAATGTATGGATAGTAGAATACAAACAAGAGTTTACAAGTCAAGCACCTCCAAAAGATGAGAAATCACAAGATAATCCACAAAAAGATCAACCATATACAGTTACTGCACCAACTGCAGACCATACAGCAATAGGTGATGCTTTAGGAGAGAGTTATAGAGCTAGTGTTGAAGCTTCGTATTCTGCAGCACATACAAGAGCAAGTGCAAGTTTAACTGGCATGAATACGGAATATTACACAGCGGTTGTTGGTAGAAATATACATGTGTACACAAAAACAGAAGGACTAATTTATGTATCTTCTCCAGCTACTGTAAGAGAAAAAGTAGAATTAACAGGTGATGAAAATAACTTTGTAAAAATTTACACAAGTCCAAAACACGCAACAACTGCTTCAAATATACATAGTGCTCCAGATTGGTTATACCTGCTACTAAGTCAAAACAGTAGCACGGCAAATATGGTAGATGTTACTAAATATTTGTTATACAAAGCAACAGATTATGATTATGGAGTACAAAGTTATGATTTTAGTGTATATAAACCAGAAAACTTCAAAAAATTATATGACAAATTCAGCAATTTAGATGGTGTACCAGGAAAAGTATATAATTTCCTATTATCGAAAGGAGTATCACCTGCTGGGGCTGCGGCAGTACTCGGAAACATTCAAGAAGCAAGTAACTTTGAAGCAAACACAACAAGCTCAAATGGTGGTAATGGATTATGCTTATGGAAAAATGATAGATTTAAAAATTTACAATCATGGGCAAAAAGTAACCACAAGGCATGGACAGGTGTTACTACACAATTAGAATTTATGTGGAGTGAGCTAGAATCAAAGTATCCAAGTGTAAAAAATAAAATAACTGGAGCAACAGAAGAAAACCTAGAATATGTAACTTGGTATTGGGGCAGATTCTATGAAGGCTTCTTTGTAGGAACAAATTTCGAGAAAACAAAAAGCAATACTGCTCAGAGATATACGTATGCACAGCAATGGCTCGAAAAGGTAAAGTAGGAGGAAGAAATGGAAAAATCTAAAAGAATTTTAATTGTGTTAATTATATTACTAATAGTTATGGCTGTTATGGTAGCAATATTAATTAACACAAACAAAAAGCAAGAAGTTTCACATGGCAATAATACATATACATCAATTGTAAATGAGCAAGATGAAGCTTTTGAAAAAGTAAATGATTATAAAACGTACTTTACTGTAAAAGAAATTGTAGAAAATTATATTACATATATGAAACAAATAAATGGAGACGAATATGTAGATGCCTCATCTTTACAAACGACAACAACTCAAATTGCAACAGTAATGCAAGAAGATGGAATAGAAGCACTAAAAGGTATATTAGATGAAGGCTATTTAAAAGATGAAACAGATAATTCATTAATAAAAATGCAAGATGACTATAAACAAGATGGTACATATACCAAGCAAGTAAATTACAATTTAAACATAGATAATATGTACCAATGTGGTCTTGCAAGAAACATTTCAATAGTCTTAGTAGAAGCAAAGCTAAATAATGCTGAACTAAATTTACTAGTAAAATTAGATAGTACGAATAATACATATTCACTATTTTTGAATGATTATATTACAAAAAATAATTATACAAAACATATGAGTATAAAAAGTATAAATATAAGTAAAAATAAAATTCAAAAAAATAATTATAATAATGACGTAAAAGTAGAAGGAACAGAAAAAGATGTTGTTATTCAATATTTTTCGGATTATAGAATGAAGATGCTTAATGACACGAAAATAGCATATCAAAAATTAGATTCTGAATACGCCGAGAAAAAATTTGGACAATATTCAAATTTTGAAAGCTATGTAAATAATAATAAAAACAATATAATAGTAGCAAGTATAGATAAATATCAAGTGGTAGAAAATAAAAATGGCAAAGAATATGTCTGCGTAGACGAAAATGGCAAATATTATATATTTATGGAAGAAGAAGTCGGCAAATATTCAGTAGTTCTAGATACCTATACAATAGACTTACCAGAATTTATAGAAAAATATAATTCAGCAAATGAAAAGACAAAAGTAGGATTAAACATACAAAAAGTATTTGACGCAATTAATAATGAAGATTATGAATACGTATATAACAAATTAGATAACACATTTAAGCAAACGAACTTTAAAACAGTACAAGAATTTAAAAATTATGTAATCCAAAACTTCAGTGGAAAGCAGCTAAAATATGGAGAATGCCAGCAACAGGGAAGTTTGTATATATTTGATATTACAATAACTGAAGGAACAAAACAGACGAATAAAAGAGTAATAATGCAATTAAAAGATGGAACAGACTTTGTAATGTCATTTAATGTAAATTAATAGTAAAGTTTAATAAAAATATGCCAGCATATTTACAATGCTGGCGTAATTTTAAAATGAAGGGAGAAAAATATGGAAGGTTTTAGACATTGGTATAATACACATAGCAAAACTATCTGGACAATAATAGGAGTAGCAATATTAATATTTGTAGTAATAAATGTAATAAATTCAAGTTTAAAAAATCAAGAGAAACCAAGAAATACAATAACTACTAATACAACAAAAATGAATTCAATTTCAATTGCTTCAGACACGTCACCAATAACTGGAGAGCAAATTACAAATTCTCAAAAAAATACAGTAAAATTAATAGACAATTTTGCGACATATTGTAATAATGGTGACATAGATTCTGCATACAACTTAATTTCAAGCGACTGTAAAAATCAAATGTATCCAAGTAAAGAGAACTTTAAGAAAACTTATTACGATCCAGTATTTGGAGGCTCACAGAGAGAAATAACTGTTGAAAATTGGGTGGGAAACACATATAAAGTAAAATTCGCTGAGAATGCACTAGCTACAGGAAACTTTGATGAATCAAATATAAAACAAGACTATATTACAATAATAAATGAAAATGGGCAGACAAAACTTAACATAAATAGCTATATTGGCAAAACAACAATAAATAAATCACAAAAAGCAGATGATGTAACAATCAAAGTAGTGGAAACAGATGTATATTTTGATTATCAAACATTTACGTTCGAAATTACAAACAAACGTGATACACCAATATTAATAAATGACCCTAACATAGATAGCACAATGTACATTGAAGATAAAAATGCAACTCATTACCAAGCATATACACATGAGCTTGCTGAAACAGACACAAAGGTACCAGCAGGACAAACACAAACAGTTAAAATAAAATATTATAGTAGATATAGCTCTAATAAGGTAATAAAATATACTGCATTTGATAGAATAATACTTAATTATAATGCATATTCGCACTATACAAATATTGGTGCATATAAAGATTATGGAAGTATAAAGATTGAGATACCACAAAATTAAAATATAAATTAAGAAATAACAGTTGGTTTAATAACCAACTGCTATTATTTTATTATGTGGATTATATGTATCTCTTGAAAGACATTCTGAAGATACCAAAGTTCCATTTTTATCATATAAATATTTGTATGTAACTGTTTTGCACCCATTTGAACCACTCTGAATTACCTTAGATTGACCACTTGCAAGTGATGAATCTTTTTGATAAGTAGTTGTAAAAGGAACACTCGAAACATATTGCGCATCTAATACAACTTTGTAGTCATTATCTGTTTTTAATCCATAAATATAAATTCTTACTTTTTTTCCAGAGGTATTTGTACGTATTCTTATAGGATAATTGCGATTATTTTTAAATTTAAAATCTGGACCGCCCCAAGATACAGTGGCATCTAAGCCTGGTTTTACATATGAAGGCGCAAAACCGTGGTTATACCTTTCGACTATTTCTAAATTAGCATATAAAACTGCATTGTATAGTGTTGAAGAAACCTGGCAAATTCCACCACCAACCTCTTGAACTACTTTTCCATTTGAATATGCAGCTCCTTCTTTAAAACCAGCGGCTTTAGTACGCTGACCAACTATTTGATTATAAGAAGCAGTTTCGCCAGGCATTAACACATATCCATCAAGTTTTTTTGCTGCGAGCTCTATGTTTGTAGACCTATTATAACCACTGCTTGTGTATGATGTAGAAAAACTTGAAAGCATATCTGGAAAGGCTTCATTTCCAATCTGATTTGTTGTAACATTAGGGTATAATGTTTTTAATGGAATACTATATTCGTCTTGTTCTGTTTTTAGCATTTCTTTTGCTTCATCTAATGAAATCTTAAAATCAACACCATTAGAAGAAGGATACACAACATAAGGGTCAACAGTATAAGACGCATCGACTGGAGCTTTATAAATATTTTTATAAATTTCATCTAAATTGATTTTATTTGCTACTGCGTTTTTTACTGGTGCAACTAGTGTTGGTTCATCATTATCAAAATCATTAAGCAATTTAGAAAGTTCTTTTTTGAATTTTTGTTCATCAACAATAACACCGTCTTTACCAGCAGTAATAATCAAATTATTATCATCATCAATATAATAATCAGGGTTTACGACCTTATCTGGTAGCAATTTATTTATTTCACTAATAACAGAAGATAAAAACTCATCATCAAAATTTATATTAGTAGAAATATTATAATTATTTAATAAACAATTTAAAATTGAATAATTATTTTCAAAAATATTACCGTCACGACCAACAGTATAAGATTGATTTATGACTGAATCTGCATCGAAAGTTACACCAAGTTGCTCTGGCATAAACACGCCTTCAAAATCGTCACGCTTAACCACAATTTTGCAAGCTAAATGTTTATTAACAATATTAGAAACTTTTTCTTTAGCTTCATCCGTAGTCAAACCAGACACATCAATTCCTTGAATAAATACTCCATTCATAATTTTATTGCTATTAATGTTTATAAGTGCAAAAACTGTGGAAAACGCAAGTAGTAAAATTGCTAAAATTGCGATTACAATTGCAAAAATTATTAGACCTTTATTTCGAATATGTTTTTTTGCATCTCCATTAGAAGCCAAAATAATATTTTCCGCATCTTGCAAAATTTCATCTATTTCGTCTGTTTTTTCATCTGTGCTAGAAGTAATTAGTTTGTTCATTTGTATTGTCTCCATGTAAAATTATTAAGCATAAAATGCTTTTATAAAGAATATTCAAATTACTAAAAAATATTAGTAATAAGATTATAACATAAATAAATATTTAATAGAAGTAAATGCGAAAAAAATATTAAATTAGTAAAGTTGTTAGAAAAATGTGCAAAATATGCAACAAAGTCATTATAAAAATGTGAGAAAATTATTAAAAGTCATTTGATTTTTGTGAATATGTGTGATATCCTTATATAGGGAGAGTGAGGTTATGGATAGATATAAGATGGAAGATTTAAAAAAGTGGAAAAACTCCACCAATAGAAAACCTTTAATTATAAGAGGTGCTAGACAGGTAGGAAAAACATGGCTGATGCAGGAATTTGGAAGAAAATATTATGAAAAATATGCTTATATAAATTTTGATGATAATACAAGAATGAATAGTCTTTTTAATGAGGATTTTAATATTGAAAAAATAATACAAGGTTTAAAAATTGAATCAGGTGTAAATATTGAACCTGAAAATACTTTGATTATACTAGATGAAATCCAAGAAACACCCAGAGCATTAAAAGCATTAAAATATTTTTGCGAAAATGCAAGGGAATATCATGTGATTTCAGCAGGTTCTTTATTAGGTGTTGCAATACATGAAGGAACATCATTTCCAGTGGGAAAAGTAGATTTTATGGATTTAATGCCATTAAGTTTCTTCGAATTTTTAGATGCTTTAGGGCAAAAAGATCTTTTAAAAATATTAAAATTAAATGACTTTGATATGTTAGAAGTTTTTAGTGCTAAATTAAAAGAGTATTTAAAATTATATTATTTTATAGGAGGAATGCCAGAAGCTGTTGAAGCATATGTAACAAATAAGGACTTAAAAGAGGTTAGAAAAATTCAAAAAGAACTATTAGATGCATATGAGCAAGATTTTTCAAAACATGCACCAAGTAATATAGTACCAAGAATTAGACAATTATGGAATAATATACCAACACAATTGGCAAAAGAGAACAAGAAATTTATATATGGTCTTGTAAAAGAAGGAGCAAGGGCAAGAGAATATGAAATTGCTTTATCATGGCTAATTGATTGTGGATTAGTTTACCAAATAAATAGAATAAATAATTGTAAAATACCATTATCTGCATATCAAGATTTTAATGCTTTTAAACTATATTTATTAGATGTAGGATTGTTAGCTGCAAAAGCGGGTGTTGATGATAAAACAATTTTAGAAGGAAATGCAATATTTGAAGAATTTAAAGGAAGTTTAACTGAGCAATATGTTCTATGCCAAATAAAAGAATGTACAGATTTAGATGTGTTTTATTGGTCATCTGATACAGGGATTGCAGAGTTAGATTTTATTACACAAATAGGTAGAAATAATGTTCAAATAGAAGTAAAAGCAAGTGAAAATTTGCAAGCTAAAAGTCTGAAATCATTTGTACAAAAATATAATACTCCGGTAAATATTAGAACATCAATGTCAAATTATAGAAAAGAGGAATGGCTTATAAATATACCATTATATAGTGTGGGAAATATAGAAAAAATTATAAATAATAATTAAAAAAATGTAAATAATAACTAGAAAAAAAATATGTATAATGGTATACTATGTGAAGCAAAAGAAGGGAAAAGCTTGAAAAATAATTACAATTTTGGCTACGTCAAATGTAATCTCAAACGCGGTTACATATACCACGTATGCGCACTTGCCTTTGAAATTCATTTTCCTTGCCAAAATTTAATTCTTTTCAAAGCTGACTTGTACTTATAAGAAAGGAATGTGATGAATATATGTCAGAAAAAACTCAAGGAGAGGAATTAAAAGAAAGACTTTTTGATTGTAAAAAGAACGGATGGGAGAGCACATCTGAAGAAGAAGGAAGAAAAATCTTCCGATATTGTGATGGTTACATCAATTTTTTAAGTAAATCTAAAACAGAAAGAGAAATAGTAAAGAATGCAAAGCAAATGGCTAGAGAAAGAGGTTTTAAAAGCATAGATGAATATGAGAGTTTAAAGCCAGGAGACAAGGTTTACTATGTAAATAGAGATAAAAACTTATTTCTAGTTGTAATTGGAACAGAGAACATAGAAAATGGAATAAACATAATTGGATCTCATGCTGATTCGCCAAGACTAGATTTAAAACCAAATCCAATTTACGAAGATAAAGGATTCGTATATTTTAAAACACACTACTATGGTGGAATAAAGAAATATCAATGGACAACAATACCATTATCAATCCATGGTGTAATTGCTAAAACAAATGGCGAAAAAATAGAAGTAAACATCGGAGAATCTGATGAAGATCCAATATTTACAATAACAGATTTATTGCCACATTTAGCTCAAGAGCAAATGCAAAAGAAATTAAAAGATGGGGTAGAAGGAGAGAACCTAAACCTATTAATAGGAAGCATTCCATACAATGATGAAAAAGTATCTGAAAAGGTAAAATTAAATATACTAAATATATTAAACAGAAAATATGGAATAGTAGAAAAAGACTTTTTAAGTGCAGAATTAGAGCTAGTTCCAGCATTCAAATGCAGAAGTTTAGGATTTGACGAAAGCTTAATTGCCGGATATGGTCAAGATGATAAAGTTTCTGTTTATACATCTTTAACAGCTATATTAAATATAGAAAACCCAACAAAAACAGCAGCTTGCCTATTTGTTGACAAAGAAGAAATAGGAAGCATGGGAAATACAGGAATGGAATCAAATGTATTTAGCACATTCATGTCAGACGTACTAAATAAATTAGGAGTAAACAGACCAAACCTATTAGATAAAATGTTCTGCAACTCTAGAATGCTATCGGCAGACGTAGATGCAGGATTAGACCCAATATATGCATCAGTAGCAGACCTGCACAATGCTTCATTCTTAAACAAAGGAGTTGGAATAAGCAAATACACAGGAGTTGCCGGAAAAGCAAATGGCTCAGATGCAAACGCAGAATTCGTAGCATACATACGTGGAATATTTGAATCAAACAACGTAGGTTACCAAATAGCAGAACTAGGAAGAGTAGACCTAGGCGGTGGCGGAACAATAGCATACATCTTAGCAAACAAAGGTGTAGACGTATTAGACTGCGGAGTACCAGTACTTTCAATGCACGCACCATACGAAGTAACAAGCAAATACGATGTATACCAAGCATATAAGGGATATGAAGCATTCTTTAGAAGCTAAGCGCATTTTGAGGACGGAGAAAAAAATGTACAAAACGAACTATTTGGAGAGATATTCCAAATAGTTCGTTTTCTTAAAATTGAAGATCTATTACGAAAAAGTTCCATAAACGGAAAAATTCGTAATAGATGAATCTTTTAAAATCATTTGACATATAATATAATTGATGTTATAATAACATTAGCTAGCAATTCGTTTGAAGACACGAAATTGCACGAGATATATTTCGCAGATATATCTCTTTTTTTATTTTTAATAAAAAAAGAAAAAGCAGGGTCGCAGTCCCTGCTACAAAGATTATTCTTTGTTTTTTTCTTGGGTTTCATCATTGTCATTACTTAGTAGTAATAATACGATTAATCGCCAAATTAATTCATATGAAGACACTATATTGCACCTCCTTTCTCAAAGATTTCCTTTGAAAAGGCTGTGTCTAATTATAATAGAAAAACTGCAAAAATACAATGAATTTTTTAAAATTTAGTAAAACAATCCTTGTACTAAATTTTGTTCTTCTAATAATTTATCTATATTATTTGTTACCCATTTTTTATGCAGGCACCATTCAGGGGCAACAAGCAAATCCTTAGGAGGATCAGCTGAAATTCTATGAACAATAACTTTAGGATTAATATGAGTAATAATGTAGACTAAATTTTCCATGTATTCATCATAAGTAATCGGAGTGTATTCTCCGTTTTCGTACATATTACTAAGTTTTGTATTTTTTACTATATAAGTAGAATGAATTTTTATTCCAGAAATATTGTGAGTATTTATAAATTTTATAGTCTCTATTATGTCTTTAAAAACCCTAAAATCATATGTTTTACCATCAATAGTTTCTTGAACAGATACCATTGTGTTTTCAGTAGGCAAGCCTACCATTATGTGACATATAACTGGAATATTGTATTTATTTAAAATGCTTACGGCTTCGGTAAATTTAGACGAATCATAACCCCTATTAATTAATGAACCAGTACTGTCATTAGAGGTTTGAAGCCCAAGTTCCACAAAAACTTTATATTTAGGCATATATGTACTTATTAATTTGGCAACATTTTCATCTATACAATCCGGTCTAGTTGCAATATCTAAGCCAACAATCCTGTCATCAATCAAAGCAGAATCGTACTTCTCTTTTAAATTCTGAATAGTGTCATAAGTATTAGTAAAATTTTGAAAATATGCAATGAATTTATTCGCACGTTTAGCTCGATAACTTTCAAAATATTGTGTAATTTGGCTAGAAATGTCAGGTGCAGATCTAATAAGTTCACCACTGCCTTTATTACTGCAAAAAATACAGCCACCGTGTGCCACACTTGCCATCTCTGTTAGGGCATGTAAAATTTCCATCAATACAAATTTTCAAAGTTCGCTCTCCAAAAACTTGCTTAAAATAAGTATTCAAATGATTATATCGTTCCATAAACATCTCCAATAAAATAATTAACTAATTTATACCACAAAATGGGAGATTTTACAATAAATGAAAAGTTTAAGAGATATAGAGAAAACTATTTAGAATAATTAAAGTTCCAAATAGTTTTTATTTTATAATATACTCTCATATTTTGTAGCTTTAATTTGCGCTGGATATGTTTCCATTACTGTTCCATCATAAAATATTCTTATTCTTTCACCTACTTCATATTTTACATTAGTATCAAGTTTTAATTTTCCAACCATTATTAAATCTGAAGATTGTCTAATTTTTTCGCCTTCATCAGGCTCAACAAAGAATAAATTTTCCTCTACTTGAGTAATCGTTCCACAAAATAAACATTCAGTGTTATCAACATTATCTTCAATAATATCATTATATTGTTTTACTGGTGGTGCGTACTTTTTACCCCAAGTACTAAATAAAACCTCATCACCGTTTTTCATTCTGTTACAATCAATTAAATACATAGCGACAATGCAAACTAACAGTACAATTACAAGAGCAATAATTATTATAAAAATATTTTTTTTCATATATTTCACCTTTTAAACCTTTCTAATATTTAGACGAATCTAGAGCGTGTTTTGTTGGTATTATATATCATAAATCAAAAAGTTTAAAGATTGAAGTAATTGCTTTTTTATGGTAAAATAAAAAAAGGGGAGGATAGACTATGTTAAATACGAATCAAAAAATAGAACACTTAAAAAAACTAGGTTTTAATGGAGATTTTGAACAAATAGAGAGAATGTACAATGGTGAAAAATTTGATGTACGAGATGAAGAATATCGTAGGCTATTACAATTATCAAAAGAATACTGCATGAGATTTACACAGTTATCAGAATTGATAAGTAGAGCAAAATCAGCAGAAGAGATAGAAAATTATAATAAAGAAAAAAGTGAAATTTTAGACAATTTGTTCCCTGGGCATGGTGCAATTTATGGCTGTGGAGATGGATTGTTTGCCATTATTGGAACAGTAGATTTGGAAGGTTTCAATTACATAAATGCAAGAGTGCATTTTAATGCATCAGCACTTACACATTTGGATGAATATGTTTTTGTTGCTTCTAACGTTGAATTTGGAGATAACAATATTTGCACACAAGATGGACAAACACAATTAAGCAGAATAAATGTAGGAAGAGATACTTGGATTGGTGCTAATGTTAATTTTGACAATTATACAGAGGTTGGAGAAAAAAGCGTTATTGGAATGGGAAGTCATATTACATCAAATTCACAATTAAAACCATCAATGATTTCTTTTGGAAATCCTTGTAGAGAATATAAGTTTATAACTGAAGATTATGAAACAAAAGTAAAAAAACCGGGAGCCGAAGGAATAAGAAGCAATGCAGAAGTAGAACATATACTAGAGCATATGAAAAAACTTGGGGTAAAAGGTGATTTTACACAATATATTAGAGCTTTGACATATGAAAAGTATAATACATTAGAGCCAACTATATCTAAAATTTATGAATTATCACATAAATTATGTTCTGAGTACAATAGTCAAGGCGTATCTATAAGACGTAGAAAAGAAATATTGGATGCTTTATTTCCGTTACAAGGTAGCAATCTGGTTATGGGCGATGATATTTTCGTTGACTGTATTGGAACAGTAAAAATAGGAAATGATGTTAGTGTGGGAGATCATACTACACTAGCTGGAAATATTACTATTGGTGATAGAGCAAAGTTGGGGAGAAGAGTGGTACTTCAAACAACTGGTCACGAAGTAAATTATAAAGGCAGAAAAATAACTGCTGATTCAAAAGGAAATGTATGCGAAATTTCTACACCAGGCTTCATAATAGTAAGACCAGAAATAATTTTAGCAGATGGTACGAAAGTAATACCAGACCAAACAGTAAAAAGAAATACGAGAAAAGATGAGATTGTAACAAACTCGAGAGATGATTAAGAAATAGAAAAAAACACACTTGGAATTCACTTGAATTTCTAAGTGTGTTTTTTTGATGAATCATTCCGGAAGCCTGCCATTGTACACAAACTCACAAGAGGCATTGTTGTAATAACCCTTGCTCGTAATTTGCGTCAATTTCCAATTATATTTTTTTATAATTGGAACAAAAGACAAGACTTTGTAATCTGTAATTGTGATAAGCGGTTTGCTAGTGCCAAGATATTCAAAAATATATTCCAACATCTTGGTCGCAACATGCTGACCTCGGTATTCTTTAACAACAAAAAAAGTACAAATTTTCTTTTCTGTGTTAATTTTTTTCAGAGAAGCTATACCAGCAATGTTATCATCAATTATACAAACAACAATTTCGCCAGTACCATTAAAAACTCGTGGAATATTTTTTGACCAATACCACTCAAAATACTTTGGGTAGTCTTGGCGAAGGCAGTTCGTAGCAGAATAAGCTTCTTGTGCAAATTTACAAAAAAGTTGGTGATTGTCTATTAAAGAACTTAATGTGTAAATTTTCATATTGTTTACCTCGTACTGATGGAGCATAATATCTCCGGTTGATTTTCTAGTTATAGTTTCTGATATAAACCATCCTTTCATAACATATTGAATATTATAAACGCAACATAAAGTACATTATTGTATATTTGAATTATAATATAGATAGCCCAAAATGTAAAGAATTATAAGGCTCTAACAGTGCGAAAATATATATTGACAAACATATTTGAATTATATATAATTTCTAAAAAGAGACATAAAAGGAGTATTAAATGAAAAAAACAGTTCTAATAATTGTAAGTATATTAATTGTTATAATTATAAGTATTTTGGGCTATAAACTTTATATTAAACATCTAATTGCCAAAGATGAAATAAGTTATGCAAAGTTCCTCGAAACAGCAAAATTTAATAAAAACTTTGAAAAATATGATAGACTTGACGTAGAGTATAATACAGACGATGTAAATACTCTGATAGATGAAGTCTACAACAGTAATATTAATAAGTCTAATGCAGACTATCAGTACGTAACTATTCCAGATGTATCTTTGCAATTTAAGGACAAAATTTATGAAATGAAGTCGACTTATGATGTAAAACAATTAAAAGAAATAATAGAAAAAGAAGATAAAAAAATATATAGTTTTTATATGTATTATGACGAGAATACAGGTTTTATTTACAAAATAGAAATATTGAAAAATAGTTAAAATTATATTAGGAGTTCAATTATGAAAAGAAAATATTTGATATTATTATTGTCATTAATTTTTGTATTACTTACAATACTGGTGTATTATATTTTTGTATCTATTACTTATGTGCCAAGGGCAGAGATACTCATGGAAAACAGCATAGAAGAAAACCTTATTAAAGAAAATAATACGATATGAATATAAATGGAAAAAGGAGCTTTTTACAACCCCTTTTTAATTTATTCTAATATTTTTATTCTAACACCTGACAATGTTGATGTGTTGGTTGAAGCAAAGAATATTGCTATTTTTTGTTTTTCTTTAAAATTTGATAAGTTATTCTTTGAATATACAACCTTAATCATTTTAGGAGAATTCGTACAAGATACCATTAAATAATCATCATGTATTTCCTCAATAGTTGCGTTTATAAGCATAAGATTATCCTGATTATCTATAGCATCTGCTTCGGCTTCATTATTATTAATAATTTTAAAATTTGTTACATTGTTTAAGTATTCTATCCAAAATATGCCGTGAGGCATGCGGTAAGTTGGCTCGTTTCCGTAGCATGTAACTTCGATTCTGTTTCCAACTTCTAATTTTTTTTGAGCTGTTTTGTTTAAATCTGAAGTCATAAATGAATAATAGTTCAAATAGAATGAATCAAGAGATATTTTATCATCTTCAATTTCACTAATTTTTCCTCTTTCAAAACAGTAATCTTTTAAATTTCCACAATATACTATATTACCTACAGATAAGTCTGAAAATTCGAGTTTTTGACCATTTTCATTATAAAAGTTGAATGAAGAATATTCAACAGTTTGTGTATCGGGAATCAAGTAAGCACCTGTTATGCTATCATTATCTATGTCTGTAATTGTAAATTTAAATTTTCTATGTGACTTAAAATAATAAATTCCAGATATTATAACAATAAAAATAATTATTAATACAATTAAAATTTTTAATAATTTTTTCATAAATTTATCCCACTTTCTTTAAGAAAAATTATACTGAAAGATAAAAATAATGTCAATAAAAGTAAATTTAAAATGAAATTTGTTTTATAATTTATTTGTGAAAGTGGTCTAAGTAATAAATTAGCAATTTATTACATGTGTTTTCTTTACATTAAGATTACCTAATGATATAATGTGAAAAAATGAACAAAGGAGTATTTTTGATGGATAATAGTAGTTTGGCATACTCAGAAGTCTGCACAATATTAAATATGCTTGAAGATGAATATAAAGAGAGAGTACCTAAAAATGTTATGGATTTTTTTGAAGAAGAAAGGGACAAAGAATATAATCCAATTATAGACGTTAATATTCCATTAGAAAAACAAAATCTCAAAAGAAAAACGCTAGTTTTACTTGCAATACTAAATTTAAATTATTGGTGTGACAGTGAAGAAGAAAAACAAGAAATCTTGGATAGTTTTGCAAAAAATGAAGAACTAAAGAGAATAAAAGAAAAAGAACTGACTGAGAATTATAATATAAATAATTTATTCAAAAAAATAGAAAATAATGAAAATAAAACAGAAGTATCTTTAATTGAATACAAAAAACAGAATTTTATACAAAAAATAATATTAAAGATAAAAAGTCTATTTAGGAGGAAAAACTAATGGATATAGAAAAAATTAATGATTTTATCGAAGCATATTCGCGAGCAATACAACTTTCACCTGAATATACTGAGGTTTTAAAAGAACTGTTACCCAAAATTATAAAAAAATATTCAAAAATAGTGCAGGATATAACAGAAAAACAAGATGATTATGATAAATATATCATAAAGCCAATTAATGGAAAATACTCTGTTGAAGACTTTTTTTTAAATAGGTTAATGAGAAATGTTTTAGAAGTTGAAGTAGATAATATATCAAATGATGGACATAAGGGTGGATATCTTGATGAACTCCAAAAAATTACTCTTAGCCCATCGATAATATCAAAGCAATTGGATGGGTTATTATCTGCTAATATACCAAATCTGGAAACTATAAAGAAGACAGCCAGTAAAAAGGTTGTTATGCACGAATTTGAACATGCTTTACAGTCTCAATGTAAAAGAGGCGGGGATATATATCCACTAGTAAAAGGCTCATATAATAGAGTAATCGAAGAAATTTTGAAAATTGGAAACGGTAAATATAGAAGCATAATACAAACTTTTGACGAAATTGAAAAGAAACCTGCACAATACAATTCGAAAGCAATAAAACATAATGGATTAATAGGAGAATCTTATCCTCAAGGTATTATCGACAATACAAATGAAATACTTAATGAAACAGAGGCATTGGAAATGACAGAAACTAAACCTCTATTTCGTATAAGTTATCCAGATGAAACGTATTTTCTTGTTAGAAATGGGGAAAGCAGTAATTGTAATATAACAAATTATGGAGATTTAATAAAAATATTAGTTGGGGAAAAAAGAGCTTTTTTAGGTATGTATATAAAACCAGAGAGAATGTTTGAAGCCTTTAATTCACAATATGAAGAGTTATTTCAAGAAACATTTGGAAATGAAAAGACAGCATGGGAAAATTTAATGGGTCAGATTAACAAAATAAAGGAAACTAATGCTCAGGAAGACCATTTAGTGCTTGAAACATTATTAGTAAAATGTTTAAATAAAAAATTAGAGAATACATTGCAAACAGGAAATATAACACCTAAAACTTTAGAGAAGATAAATGATGCAATAAATACTTTTTACAATAATACTATTTCAAGCCAAGATGAATCAAGAAGAAAAAGTCTGGAACACATACAAATTTTGGACTCAATTCAAGAGAGAGTAAACCAATTGAAACAAGAAGTTACGTTACCAGAGCAAAAAGAGGAACAAGCGATTGATTCGCAAACAAAACAATCAGAAAAGGTATTAAGAAGTAATGTCTCAGATAATAAAATGAGATTTGTAAGAGGCTTTATTCAAGCTTATAATAATACTGAAACGGAACATCAATATGAGGCTAGAAAAAATCATGAAACTAGGGACATTCAAAGGGTACAAGAAATAATAAGGACTAATGGCTTAAACGTTATGCTTACAGCAGATTTGGATGGTAATTTAGTAGAAACGGCAGGAGGGGAGTTTAAAAGACAATATTCACAGAAGCAGGTATCTGCTATGTCCCAACTGCTAAAAGCTGCACAATTGTTAACAAATGATAAAAAGCTAAATCCTAGTGGTAAAAATTATTTAGAGGAATTTTCATCTGTTCCAAGTATAGAGTCCACATTGAAACAAATGAAGAGAGATTTTAATGATAAAGATTCATACATGTCAAGATTAAAAAAAGAGTCTATGGTTAATAGACTTAATGGAACATTACCTAATTTCCCTAAAACACAAGGTGAAATTGATGCGGCTAGTAGCATTGTTAGAGATGCAGATGGACCAGCATTAAAACAAGAAATTGGAATAACGGATGAGCAGGTAGAAAAAATGAAGCAGGATGGAGAATATGCTAGATACCAAGCAGATGATAAAAAAAGAAAAGCAAGTGAAGAAGAAAAAACTGAAAGTAATGAGCAATTTGCTCAGCAAAGGAAGTTAGGAATAAATATGTTAAAAAGATGTCTTTCTAGCAGTGAAATTACTACTTCTGAGGTTGTTCAAACACAAGAAGAAATTGCAGAAAGAAAACAAATGCAAGCTTTATCAATTAAATCAAGAGCTAAACATTTAAGTACAGAAGAACAGCAAATATTCGATATGTTAAGAGCTAAATATGAAAAAACACAACATGAACAATCAAATGATAGAAAAAAATCTAAAGGAATAGAAAGGTAAAACATAAAAAATAAAAATATATGTGAAATGTCATAAAAAGCTTGTAATTGAGAAAAAATGTTAATATATATATGAGCGGTATCCAAGAAACTTTCGAAGCCTTGGGTCATTTTTTATTTATAGAAATTTAAAAAAATATAAATGAAACTTTAATTATATTTTCATGAAAAATAAAAAAATTTAGAAAATTTTGTAACAAATTGTAAGTTCAATTGTCATATATGTAAAGGAGGATGAAAGTTATGCAGGATATGGAACAAATATATGAACAATATTTTGAAACTGTTAACAAATTCTTATTCTGTTTAACTCATGATAATGATGTTTCTGAAGAACTAACACAAGAAACTTTTTGTAAAGCAGTTAAAAATATTGATACTTATAAAGGGGAATGCAAAATATCAGTTTGGCTATGCCAAATTGCTAAAAATTTATGGTATAACCAATACAAAAAGAACAAAAAGATCGCGAGCATTGAAAAAGAAATGCTAGAAATACAAACAAATGATACAACTGAAGAAAAAGTTATTTCTAATGAAGAAAAAATACTATTGTATAAAAAAATGCAAAAGTTAGATGAAAAAACACGAGAAGTAATTTATTTAAGGATAACTGGAGAACTTAGTTTTAAAGAAATAGGAGTTATTTTGAATCAAACAGAAAACTGGGCTAGAGTAACTTTTTATCGAGGAAAAAATCAATTGAAGGAGGTTGATTAATATGAAGGAGAAAAAAGATTGCAAAATTGTTCAAGATTTATTACCAAATTATATTGAGAATTTAACAAATGAAGAAACAAATAAGTTCATTGATGAACATTTAAAGGAATGCAATGAGTGCCAAAAGATTTTTGAAAACATGAAAAAAGATTTTAAAGTAAATACCACAAAAAGAGATGAAAGAGAAGTTAAGTACATAAAAAAATATAGTAAGAAAATGAAATTATTAAAAACCATATTATTGTTTATAGTGGTGATATATGTGGTAGTAATAACAAGAAGGACAATTATAATGACTTCACTTTCTGGAAAAGTAAATGAAAATCAGGCATATGATAATTACTATGCAAGATTATATTCTTATCAGGGAGACACTTTAACAATAACAGAAAGCTATAATAAAGGCAGAGACTATTTGACGACATTTACGAGATTGGTTAATGACAATGAAATTCAAAAAATAACTTATTATAAAAAAGGCAACGAGCAATTTGCTGTTACAGAGGCAGGTGGCAAAAAAACTGTGATAGATTCTAAAAAAATGCTAGGAGGAAATATAGCACCTGTAACTTATGTATCAGATGGATTTTTGGTAAATCTTCAATATGCACTTGTAACAGGAATTGAATCTACATATTGTAATGGAAAAGAGTGTTATGTTTTTAAAGGAAGTAGTTATGAAAGGTATATAGATAAAGAAACAGGCTTTGCAATTAGAGATATAGAAAAATCAAATAAAGAGATAACTAGACAAACTGATATGGTAGTTGATTATGATTATAAATTTAATATAGTAACAGATAGTGATATTATAAGACCAGATATAACTGTGAATACAATAAATGAATAATATTTAAAAGATGAGTAATAGATTATAAATGAAGATAGATAATAATTTGAAAATTATCTATCTTTTGTATTATAATATAATTATCTTAACAAATTAGTGGTTGGGCAGAAAAATAGTAATCTATTACTGAGATTAAATTGTAGAAGGAAAGGTGATGTTTATGAAAAAAATTTTAAAAGTAGTTGTTGGTATTTTAGGAATAATAGTTGTTTTAGGAATAGTATTTTTTATGGTAGATTATAATAGAGTGAAAAATCAGGAAAAGCCTATTTTTTGTATACAAAATCCAGATGGAGGAATAATGGACGGTGGTACAATAGAATATTTTGGTTTAGGTTATAAAGTAATAGACTTCCACACAATAGCAGGTTTTGATAATATAAAAATTGGAACTTGGTTTATGGATTATAATGATTTTGAAGAAGAAATAAAGGCGTATGAAAAGAAATTTGAAGAGAATTTATCAACGAATAAAGAAAATAATAGTGATTTAGAAAATGTTATAATGAAAGTTGATAGTACTACGATAAAACCTACCAGTATTTCGATAATAATTATAAATAATAATGACAATGAAATAGGATATGATCAAGAGTATAAAATTCAAAAAAATATAAATGGAGAATGGAAATATTTAGACTATTTACCAAATACAAGTTGGAATGATATAGCTTATATAATCAAAGCAAATAGCCAAACAACAAAAAAATTGAACCTAGAAAATACTTATGGAGAATTAGAAAAAGGAACTTATAGAATTATAAAGACTATGTTTTCTGAAAATGGTAAAAAAGCTGATATTTATTCAAATGAATTTGAAATTAAATAGTTAGCGAGAAATTATAAGCTGAGTAGTAGGTGATAGGAGTAAATAATGAATAAGAAAAGGCTAGTATTTATAATAATAGGTATTATTATAATTTTAATTACTGTTTTACTATTATATTTATATAACAGCATTCTACATAAACAATACACTAATGCGGATTTTAAGATTGAAACTTATGTTAGTAATATTGATAAAGACGATGATGGAATAGATGATCAAACAGATATACTGAATAATGTAAGAAATTATATTTCTAAAAATCCTAAATATAAAAGTAAATATTATGAAACAGGATATCCAAATGATGAGTATGGCGTTTGTACAGATGTTGTTGCATTTGGTCTAAAAGATGCCGATATGTTTTTATAGTTTTAAGTAGTTTTTAGTTCATAAGTTAGAATAATTTAATTTTTTATATTATAAATAGTCATATTTTTGTTATAAAAACTTACTAAATTTCTGATTATCTTTTCATAAGTTGGTAAATGCCGATATATCCCGTATTTTAGGGCTTTATCGGTATTTTCTTTTTGGAAGATACCTTGCATAAGCTGGCATTTACCAGCATGAAAATGCAACCAAAAGTAGTAAATGAGTAGTAAATATACGTTCCAATATTAACAACCCAGCCTTTCCAATTCCGCTTTAGCAGATTGGAATGTACCGTGTGCGTAATAGCCCAGCGTCATGGTTATGTTAGCGTGTCCCATGAGATATTGCAGAGTATTTGGGTTCATTCCCTTATTTGCCATATTCGTACAGTAAGTATGTCTTAATGAATGAGGTGTGATGTTGGGTAATTTATCCTTGTGATACTTGTTATACTTCTTAATCAGCCCTCGCAACATACCTACATAGTTTCCTGCAACTTTAGGCAATCCCTCACGGTTCAAGAATAGGAAATTGCTGTAACCACCTACAATCAATGGTTGAGCCTTTCCTCTGTTCTTCAATATCCTTTGGAGTGCTTGATACGCTCTTTCCGTCAATGGAAGTTCTCGTTTTCCGTTTTTTGTCTTTGGTGTTTCAATATAGTAGCCGATTTCTGTATCTTTCAATAACTGGTGGTCTATATTGAGTATTCTGTTCTGCATATCAATCTGTGTCGTCAGTCCGCAAAATTCAGAAATACGAAGTCCCGTTTCCAGCAGAAGCACAA
>OGWV01000195.1_pt1 | contig 32823 bp, 24 predicted proteins | sample 1576081 | NCBI WGS metagenome assembly OGWV01 (sample SAMEA3541541, study PRJEB24748) | human gut metagenome | biome: human gut; feature: human-associated habitat; material: faeces | place: China | collected 2012 | reverse complement strand
AATTAATAGGTGCACCTCCAGGATATGTTGGATATGATGATGCAGGACAATTAACAGAAAAAGTAAAAAGAAAACCATATTCAATAATACTATTTGATGAAATTGAAAAAGCACATCCTGATGTATTTAATATATTACTTCAAGTGCTTGATGATGGCAAACTTACAGATTCACAAGGAAATACAGTAAGTTTTCAAAATACAATAATAATAATGACATCAAATGCAGGTTCAAATTTAAATAATAATTCAATTGGATTTGCTAAACAAACAGTAGATACAAGCAAAATAGAAGAAAATCTAAAACAAGTATTTAGACCAGAATTTTTAAACAGAATTGACGAAATAATTGTATTTGATTCATTAACAAAACCAGAATTAATACAAATTGTTGATTTAATGCTTAAAGATACTAAAAAAGCATTAGCAGAAAAAAATATGTCATTAACAGTTTCAGATACTGCAAAAGGATTTATACTTGAAAAAGGAACAAACTTAAAATTCGGTGCTCGTCCATTAAGAAGAGCAATTCAAAGATATGTTGAAGATGAAATATCTGAAATGATTTTAAGAAATGAAGTACATGATGGACAAAACATTACAGTAGACTTTGAAAATGATAACTTAAAGTTTGATGTAAAATAGTCTTGAAAGGAAAAAAATAAATGAAAAAAGAAAATATACCAAATATCCTAACAATTATACGTTTTATATTAATACCATTTATTTTTACATCTGTTGTAAATGAAGACTTTTTAGCAACAATAGTAATATTTACAATTTCAGCAATAACAGATATGCTAGATGGATATATTGCTAGAAAATATAATTATATTACCGATATAGGAAAGCTAATAGATCCATTAGCAGATAAACTTACACAAATGTCTTTATTATTATCTCTTGCAATATTAAAGATTTTACCTTGGTGGATATTTGCAATAGTATTTATTAAAGAATGTGTTATGATAATAGCAGCATCATTAATGTATAAAAAAGATGATGTAGTTGTGTATAGTAAATGGTATGGAAAACTTGCAACAGTCCTATTTTACTTAGCAATAATAAGTTCATTATTAATAAACCAATTTCATTTTGAAATTTCATTAAGAGTTGATTTATATTTATACTATTTAGCAATACTTGCTACAATATTTTCGTTAATAATGTATGCGATACAATTTAAATTTAAAAAAAGTTGTCAATAGGGGACTTTCCTTATTGGCAATTTTTAAATTGTGAAAATTGTGTGAATTTTAGCACTCTACTATTGACAATGCTAAAAATAGATGTATAATAAGATTGTAAAAAGGAAAGAGGTAATGTATTATGATGATGATACCAAGAAGAAATGGAAATGGATTAGATTTTTGGGATGAGGTTTTACCTGATTCATTTTTCACAGAAAAAGAAAGTAAATTAATGAAAACCGATTTAAAAGAAAAAGACGGAAAATATTTCTTAGAAATTGATATACCAGGATATGAAAAAGAAGATATAAAAATAGAATTGCATGATGGATATTTAACAGTATCAGCAGAAAAGAATGAAGAAAAAGAAGATAAACATGCTAAATACTTAAAGAGAGAAAGATTTTCAGGAATGTGTTCAAGAAGTTATTACGTTGGAGAGAATGTAAATGAAGAAGATATAAAAGCAAACTTCAGAAACGGTATTCTTACAATAGAATTTCCAAAAGAACCAGAAAAGAAAATTGAAGAGAAAAAATATATTCCAATTGGAGAATAGAAAGGAAGCCAGAAAGAGGCTTCTTTTTTTTAACTTCTGGATTGACAATTAGTAACAAAAATGCTAAGATAAAAAAGTAGATTAAAAAAAAACCGATTTTGCAGTTTTTATTTTAATCTATTTTTTGTTTAACAAAGTAAAATATATATAAGAAATAATACTGCAAAAGAGGTAAAATAGGAGGAAAAAATGAACACAAAATATGTATTTGTAACAGGAGGAGTGGTATCAGGATTAGGAAAAGGAATAACAGCAGCATCATTAGGAAGACTATTAAAAAACAGAGGATATAAAGTAACAATACAGAAATTTGATCCATACTTAAATGTAGATCCAGGAACAATGAGTCCATATGAACATGGGGAAGTATTTGTAACAGATGATGGAGCAGAAACAGATTTAGACTTAGGACATTACGAGAGATTTATAGACGAAAACTTAACACAGAATTCAAGTGTAACAATGGGAAAAGTCTATTCATCAGTAATTGAAAAAGAAAGAAGAGGAGACTATTTAGGAAAAACAGTTCAGGTAATACCACATGTTACAAATGAAATAAAAGAAAGAATATACAGTTTTGAAAACACAGATACAGACATAGTAATAACAGAAGTTGGAGGAACAGTAGGAGACATAGAGGGACTATCAATAATTGAAGCAATTCGTCAAGTTGGGCTTGAAAAAAATCCAGAAGATGTAGTATATATACATGTAACACTATTACCATACATATTTGGTTCAAATGAAATAAAATCAAAACCAACACAGCATTCTGTAAAAGAATTACAAAGCTTAGGAATTCAGCCAGATATTCTTGTATGTAGAACAGAACAAGAAATACCTGATACTGTAAGAGAAAAATTAGCATTGTTTTGTAATGTAAGAAAAAGTAGTGTAATTCAAAATAAAACAGCTGACAATTTATATGCAGTGCCATTAATGCTAGAGGAAGAAGGATTAGCAAGAGAAGTATGTAATCATATGAGACTTGATAGATATGTACCAGATAATACAGAATGGCAAAAAATGATAGATAATATAAGAAATATAAAAGATGAAGCAGTAAATATTGCGATAGTTGGTAAATATATAAAATTAGAAGATTCGTATTTATCAGTAATTGAAAGCTTACATCATGCAGGTTTTGCAAATCATGTAAAAGTAAATATAAAATTAATAGATTGTGAAACAATAAACGCAGAAAATTCCTCAGAGAAATTAAAAGGATTACAAGGAATCATTGTTCCAGGAGGATTTGGAAATAGAGGAATTGAAGGAAAAATACAAACAATAAAATATGCAAGAGAAAACAATATACCATTTTTAGGAATATGTTTAGGAATGCAAATGGCAGTTGTAGAATTTGCGAGAAATGTATTAGGAATAAAAGATGCAAATTCAGCAGAATTCGATGAAAAAGTTAAAAATCCTGTAATACACATTATGAATGAACAAATAGGAATTGATAAAAAAGGTGGAACAATGCGTTTGGGTGCATATCCATGTATATTAAAAGCTGGAACATTAGCGAGAGAATTATATCAATCAGAGAAAATTTCAGAAAGACATAGACATAGATATGAATATAATAATCAATATAAAGAAAAGTTGGAAGGAGCCGGATTAATATGCTCAGGAACATCACCTGACGGAAAATTAGTAGAGATTATAGAGTATAGAAAACATCCATATTTTATAGCAGGACAGTTTCATCCAGAGCTAAAATCAAGACCAAATAGACCAGCACCATTATTTGTAGGACTAGTTAAAGCTGCTAAGGATATAAAATAAGAGTACTAATATTAAAAATAAAAAGAGGGAGTTCTAATTTGAACGCCCCCTTAAATTCTGTTACCAAAAGTTAAAAGATAACTTTATTGGTTATCGCTTTTTTGATTCTTGCAATTGAAATTGCTAAATTGTCAATCATGTAATCAATCTGAGTATCGGTTACTGGATTGATGTCATAACTTTTAGATGTTGCCCATGCCAAACCACTATTAAGGCTGATGTTTAAACTTTTTTCACCAGAGTTAAAATTGCAAATATTGATGCTTATAATTTCATCTAATCCATTTAGAGAAGAATAGCTTGTGTAATAATGTCTGACAGATGTATACCCAGTATATGAGCTTTTAGACTCATCATTCAGATATTCTGCATAATAGAGCAAACTATTAGGGGAGAATATGAATTCAGTTGTTGCTTCTGAATTAGAAATTGCAAATCCTGTATTTGGTAATTCATAGGTGTTTGAGTTAGAAATAAATTCAAAACTCACATCATTTAAGCAGCAATATGGATCTTTTATCTTGCTAAAGTCTTCTGTGAATGGATTGATAGCATTGTCAAAATTCTTAATTAAATAATGGAGCATATCGGCTCGCTGAATTGACGAATGCATGTATTGTGGTAACTTCAAATCAGAATGAGCTGAATTCTTCAAAACTTTTTTATAGGTTTCATTAAAAATTTTTCTTAAGGTATTTTCATTAAATTTGTTTTCTAATAATAAAGAAAATAATAATAATCCGTATAAAGAACGAATTTCATCCAAATTAATAATGTCGTTTTGCCGTTTCCCAAGTTTAAACTTAGCCAGTTTCATAACTTTCATAGAAAATGGTGTACATTTGTGAATAACAAAATCAGTTCCTGAGTGAATAAGCAATACACCGTTTACCTCGTAACATGGCACTAAAAGATTAAACCGAATTTCTCTGTCTAATAATCTTTTTGCACCAAGATTCTCCATTGCTATTTTGAATTCTTGAATAGCGATACCCATGTTGCATTTTCCTCCTTAAATAGAATTTTTATAAATTTACAACGCTAATCATTATATCACGATTTTATGTTAAAATCAAATTTTTATAAAAACTTGTAATAATTATGTGAAATTTGCATAGAATTATTTCAGCAAAATGTGAACTTTGTGTGAAAAATTAATAAAGCTATTGACAATAATAAAAAATGGGTATATATTATTAGCAGTCAATATAAAAGAGTGCTAACAAATAATTAGCCAAATTAAGGAGGTAATATTTATGATAAAACCATTAGCAGACAGAGTATTGGTAAAAATGAAAGAGAGTGAAGAAACTACAAAAAGTGGAATAATCTTAGCAAGTTCAGCACAAGAAAAACCACAAATAGCAGAAGTTATAGAAGTAGGACCTGGAAGATTAATAGATGGAAAAAGAGAAGAGATGGAAGTAAAAAAAGGAGATAATGTAGTAGTAAGCAAATATGGAGGAACAGAAGTAAAATATGAAGGGGAGGATTACATTATTTTAAGAGAAGAAGATATATTAGCTATAGTAAAATAATTAAAAGAAAGGAATGATTAGTATGGCAAAACAAATTAAATTTGGAGAAGATGCAAGAAAATCTTTATTAGAAGGTGTCAATAAATTAGCAGACACAGTAAAAGTTACATTAGGACCAAAAGGAAGAAATGTAGTGTTAGATAAAAGTTATGGAGCTCCATTAATCACAAATGATGGAGTAACAATAGCAAAAGAAATTGAATTAGAAGATAAATTCGAAAACATGGGAGCTCGTTTAGTAAAAGAAGTATCAACAAAAACAAATGATGTAGCAGGAGATGGAACTACAACAGCAACGGTTTTAGCACAAGCAATGATAAAAGAAGGAGTAAAAAATGTTGCTGCAGGAGCTGACCCAATGGCAATAAAAAGAGGTATAGAAAAAGCAGTTGATGGAGCTGTTACAGAATTAAAGAAAATAACATCACCGGTAAACGGAAAAGAAGATATAGCAAGGGTTGCAAGTATATCTGCAAATAACTCAGAAGTAGGAGAATTAATAGCAGATGCAATGGAAAAAGTATCAAAAGATGGTGTAATAACAATCGAAGAATCAAAAACATCACAAACAGAATTAAATGTAGTAGAAGGAATGCAATTTGACAAAGGATATGTATCACCATATATGGTAACAGACACAGAAAAAATGGAAGCAATAATAGATAATCCATATATATTAATAACAGATAGAAAAATAAGCAATATTCAAGAAATATTGCCATTACTAGAAAATCTAATGCAATCATCAGGAAAACTAGTAATTGTATGTGATGACATAGAAAGTGAAGCACTATCAACATTAATATTAAACAAATTAAGAGGAGTATTAAATGTTGTAGCAGTTAAAGCACCTGGATTTGGAGATAAGAGAAAAGCAATGCTAGAAGATATGGCAATTTTAACTGGTGGAGAAGTAATATCACAAGACCTTGGAATGGAATTAAAAGATACACAAATAGAACAATTAGGTAGGGCAAAACAAATAAAAGTACAAAAAGAAAATACAATAATTGTTGATGGTGCAGGAGACAAAGAAAAGATTGCTGCTAGAGTAAAACAAATAAGAGCTCAAATAGAAGAAACAAAGAGTGAATTTGATAAAGAAAATTTACAAGAAAGATTAGCTAAAATTGCTGGAGGAGTTGCAGTAATTGGAGTTGGCGCAGCAACAGAAGTTGAAATGAAAGACAAAAAACTAAGAATAGAAGATGCATTATCTGCAACTAAAGCAGCTGTTGAAGAAGGAATTGTAGCTGGTGGAGGAACAACATATGTAAATATTATGCCATCAGTAGAAAAAATAGCTAAATCTTTAACTGGTGGAGAAAAATTAGGCGCAGAAATAGTATTAAAAGCATTAGAAGAACCAGTAAAACAAATTGCAAGAAATGCAGGACTTGAACCAGCAGTTATATTAGAAAATGTAAAGAAAGCAGCAGATGGATTTGGATTTGATGCAGATAAAGAACAATATGTTGATATGAAAAAAGCAGGAATTGTAGATCCAACAAAAGTTACAAGAAGTGCTTTACAAAATGCAGCATCAATTGCAGCAATGGTATTAACAACTGAAAGTTTGGTAACAGATGCACCAGAACCTAAATCTTGTGGATGTGGAAATAGTCATGAAATGGATAATGGAATGGGCGGAATGTACTAATATTATAGTACAAATAATATATAAAAACGGTAGACATATATTGAAATATGACTACCGTTTTTTTGCATGCAAATCAATTCATTTTCTTCTTGAATATTTTTTTGGAAGAATTACTTCGTGAAGAATATAAATAGAAAACAAATAAGTAAATACTGAGTAATGCGGCTATAACTATACATATACCATAAAGTTCCAGGCAAGCCACGACAAATGATAAAAGCAATGCCAAAAGCCAAAACATAGACTTATCCTTTTTGGAAGATGAAACGATTTCAAAATTTTTATTATATTTGGTGATGAGTTTACAATTTTTATTTTCAAGAGTAACTGTAATAAAATCTGAATCAATTTCAACTTCACAATTAGTTTTGAATAACAGTTGTGGATTTTGCTGAATAGCAATTGTCTGTTCTTCTAGTGGCTGATAATCCATTGTAGTAGCTGGTATTGTGTCAATATCTTTAAATGATGCAATCCATAAAATAACACCTGCTACTGTTAACAGAATAAAAATTCCCCACATTGGCCGAGGCTGACTTTTGAACCAGTCAAACCGTTTTTCTAATTTTCTAATTAAGTTCTTCAAAATTCGCATAGTTTTATTCTCCTTTTGATAAATCGCTGTTAATAAGTTACTATATGTGTAAACTAAAAGCAAAAGGATTTTTCCTCTCACTAATTAGTGAAAAAATTTTGAAGAAATAGCAGTTTGCTATCTCTAATATAATTTTAACATATTTTATACGATTTATCAATATGTTGACAAAGTATGAAAAATTTGTATAATAGAAAATAATAAAATAATACAAAAGGAGACTTAGAATGGAAATAAATGATAAAATGCAAATTGCTTACACACAAGTAGATACAGTATTGAATTTTTATAATCAAGATTTATTAGCTATATCGATTCCACAAGAAGTAAGAGATTATATAAGAAAAAATAAATCAAAAAGTTACCGATTTAATATTAATGCAAATGAATTCAAGGCCGACATGCTTACAGCCGAAAGCGTTAGTGTGTTACTTTGGATATTTGAAAATTATTTTGCAACTGAAAAACAAAAAGAAATAATTTTAAATTGGGAATATCACAATATAAATTTCGAAAATAAAAAAGTCCCAAATAAGGAAACTACTAATCAAGAATTAGTATGTGTGCAAGAAGAAAGTTTTATTATAAAAATAATAAATAAAATAAAATTAATATTTAAAATTAGGAAGAATACAGATGAATAATGAAAATAAATTTAAGATTGATAGAAATAAAATAGATGAAATAGTACAAGAATATAATGACAATTTAAATAAAAATGAAAGTTCGCATGAAGATGATGCTATTCTTAGCCAATATATAGATAGAATTATTCATGTGTTAGGAAATGACAATTTAATAAAAGCTATAGATATAGATGTATTAGAATATTATGTTAAAGGAATATTACATGGAGAAAAAATACACTATTTTTATGAGAATGATGAAACTTATGCTATGTTAGAAGGATTATCTAATAAAGAAATTGTTGGAGATTGGCAACACTTTTTAACAGTTAATTCAGAATATATATTTGAATTACCACAGGAGCAACAGGAAAAATTTGCTCAAAATTTTTCGATAGGAAATGCATCAGCCAAAGATTGTTTGGTAGAATTATGGAAAAATCATATAAAAACTACAGGAATTGATATTAAAAGACCGGAGTCAGCTGGGTCTGTAAATAATATTACAATAGCTATATCAGAAGAAAAAGTACCATTATATGTAGAGATAATATCAAGAAATTTACCAGATAAAGGTTATTTGTTATTTCAGTGTTCAAATGAAAAAAATATAGGGCATATAGCTATTAATACTAATGATAATAATATGTTTAATTATATTAAGGAAATAGTACCATATTTAAGCTCAGAAATTAGAGATACTACAATGGAGAAATCTAATAATTACTGGAATAAAGTACAAAAAGGCGCAGCTTTATATGGTGTCGATGTGATGCAATATTTAGATCTTATTAACATTAATAAAAATGAAGAAAGGCGTAAGGAACAAATTGAGGCATTGCGAGAATCTTCTGGGTTATCAAAACAACAAATTAATGGAATTAAAGATAGAGTTAAGAACATTCCTAGATATTTATTTAATAATATATCAACTTTAATGGATAGAATAGTACAAAAAAAACAAGTAAATAGAATTGATATATCAAATGAAAAGTAAAGCAAAAATCAGAAAAGAATATGCAAGTAAAATATCTGGATATTTTTGTAATAGGTTTAAAATTTCCCGTAAAATAGTTGAAAAAGAAATTTTAATTTGTTAAAATTGATCGAGGTGAGAAAAAATAAAGGATGCTATTGGAATCAAAAGGCTTCGAGTTCTAGAATAAAGGGATTCTAAAAATACTATTTGAGTTTCTATGTGTTGAAATATCAGCGATATATTTATACTTGATGATTGAACAAACAATATAGAAAAATTGTTTAAAGAAAAATGTTAAAGAATGAATTAATTAAAAAGAAGCTTAAAACTAGCATGTTTGCATAAAACAAATCCGGATTCTATATTTAAGTCTACTCAAAAAGAGGAAATTGTTGATTATTCCAGAAATATATTAGAATGTACTTTTTTGATGATTTATTAAGATTTCATTGGTATAATATAGCAGGAGAAGTGACATATTTGAGATGTGGATGGGATATTACAAATTATTATAAAGTATTGAAAGGAAATATAAATATGAGAAAAGAGAATAAAGAAATTATAGAGGATAAATTTTCTAAAGAAACAAAACTGATTTTAGAGAAAGTCCATGTATTAGATAATTTAGAAATAGTTGATTATGATTTTGAATGGAATTTAGTTCAAGGATTAAGATTTGTTTCAATGAACTTTATTGAATTATGCATTTCTATGCTTGAAAAAGGGGAGTTCTTATTAAAACAAGTGGTTGAAAATGAAAAGAAAAAAATTGAGATTTCAAATAAGATAGACAATTTATGTGATAATAGATTTGATGATACAACATTAAAAAAAATAATAGAAAGTGACGAAAAAATAGTAGGTAAAGAGGGCACATTTATTTGTGCCATGAATTCGTATGAAAATAGTATGTGTATTAAATGTAAATTTAGTAAATGTCCTAAATTTTATGCAGGATATATTTTATATCTGAGAAATAAAGGTTTATTAGAGGATGCTTTAAAAGATAGAGAAGAATATAGAAGGAATGAATTTGAAAGTGATTACTTTACTTTTGAATGGAAGACAGAAGATGGGGTAAAAAAAATCCCAGAAAAAACATTTGAGATTGCATTGGCATTATTAAAAAATGGAATGGTATTTGTAAACCAAGGAGGCGATGAAGCCGGACAAAATGTAATGACAAAAATATATTTACCATTTGGTTGTGACACATACAAAATTAATGCAGATAATTTGGACAATTTATTAAAATATAAAGATACTCCTACTAAAAATTGGAAATCTGTTAAGAGAGCAGTAAACAAATTATTATATAAATGCAATAAGTGGGCATGTGCTATACCATATTGTATATTTGATATAGCTGGATATCTTTTTTATCTTGATAAGGCTGGAAAATGGAATCAAGTTGAGGAAGAAAGAAAATATTATGAAGAACATAAAAATGAAATAGAGAAATTATATATAAAAGAGCAAGAAGAACAATTAATTAAATTTGAAGAGGAAGCTAAGCAAAAAAGAGCTCAAGAAATAAATAAAATTCTAGAATACCGAAATAAAAATCAAAATATTGAAAAAATAATAGATAAAGTAAATACAGAAAAAGGATTGCATATTACTATTGAAGGAGAAAAAGGTACAGGAAAGATTGAACTATCTAATAGAATTTGTAAGTTATTAAAATCATATGACAAGATTGATAATAACGAACCAGAATATTTAAGCATCCACAATTTGGCATTTAGAAATACTTATGAAGAATTAGAGATGTTAAACACAACTATTTGGGAAGTAAAAGAACTTCCGATTAAGGCTAAGCATTTATATGTTTTAACTGACATAAATGAATTTGTTAATGAATATAAAAGATTAGCTAATTCTCATGATGGAAGTTACTTAAAATCTAATAGAATTTATAGAGTATTAGAATTAATTACATCATTATTTAATGAGGATTATATTATACTGGTATCTGATAAAAAATCAATTGATGAATTTTTAGCATTAGATTCCAAATTAAAATTTGTATATCAGAATAATAGATATGAAATCTCTAATTTATCTATAGATGATTTATTTGATTTATATTATAAAAATTTAAATAATGAATTATTATCAAAATTAAGAAATGATAAAGAACTTAAAGAAAATGTAAAAGAATTATTTGTAGAGTATATAGGTATAAATGCAGAATTTTTTCCATTTCATAATGAAGAATTATCTAAATATTTGGCCAATTATAGCTCGGGCAAAAAAGACTTTATTTTACCAGATAATATTTATAAAAGAGAAACAGTAGATGAAAGTTTAAAGAATATAGTTGGATTAGATTCGGTTAAAGATAATATTAGAAAATTTGAAAAATATGCAGTCTATACAGTAAAAGCTAAAAATTTAGGACTAAAAATGAATAAAACAAACTTACATATGATTTTTACAGGAAACCCAGGTACAGGAAAAACTACTGTAGCGAGAATTATGGCAAGAATGCTATATGATTTAGGTTTGATTTCCGAAAATAAATTAGTAGAAGTTGAAAGAAAAGACTTAATTGCAGGGTATGTTGGACAAACAGCTCCAAAGACAGCAGAAGTAATAGAAAAAGCAATGGGAGGAGTATTATTTATAGATGAAGCCTATACATTAGCACAAGAGAATAAAAACGGGAATGATTTTGGTGCTGAAGCTGTAGCAACTTTGATTAAAGCAATGGAAGACCATAAAGACAATCTAGTTGTTATCTTTGCAGGTTATAGGAATGAAATGAAAACATTTTTAGATATAAATCCAGGAATTTCTTCAAGAATTGGATATACTTTCAATTTTGATGATTATTCTAAGGATGAACTAAATCAAATATTTTCAGTTAAGATGAAGAACATGGGGTATTCGATAAATTCAAATGTTGATAAAGAATTATCAAAAATATTTGATTATTATATTAAGAAGAAAAATTTTGGAAATGGACGTTTTATAGATAAATTGATTCAAGAAGTAATTATGAAACATGCCTTAAGAGAAACCAAAAATATAAGAGAAATTACTATAAAGGATATTCCTGTAATAGAAGAATTAAATAATACTAATTATTCAAATTATACTGCTAATGAAATGCTTAATAAATTAGTTGGACTACAAGAGATAAAAGAAAAAGTTGAAGAATTTGAAAATTATATAAAATTTATAAAGAAAGCAGAAGAACAAAATTTACAAATTCCGAATCCTAATTTACATATGATATTTACTGGAAACTCTGGTACTGGAAAAACAACTGTAGCAAGGATTATTTCTAAAATTTTATTTGACATGGGAATGCTTCATGAAAATAAATTAGTAGAAGTTGAAAGAAAAGATTTAGTTGCTGGATATGTTGGGCAAACAGCTTCAAAGACAGCAGAAGTAATAGAACGAGCAATGGGAGGAGTCCTATTTATAGATGAAGCATATACATTATATCAAGAAAATAATTCTGGAAGTGATTTTGGAGGTGAAGCTATAGCTACATTAATCAAAGCAATGGAAGATCATAAAGGAGAATTTGTAGTAATATTTGCTGGATATAAAAGTGAAATGAGCAAATTTTTAAATATAAATTCTGGGATTTCATCAAGAGTAGGATATACATTTCATTTTCCTGATTATACAGATGATGAATATTGTGAGATATATTATAAGAAAATGACTTCTTTAGGTTTTACGATTGAAAAAGAAGCTAAAAGTAGTGTTGAAAGATTAATGAAGTATTTTTGCAAAGTAGAGAACAATGGAAATGGTAGATTTGTAGATAAAGTTGTACAAAGTACACTGTTAAAACTCTCTCTAAAGAAAGAAAACATTGCGGTTGTAACAAAAGGATGTATACCAACAATTCAGGATATGACTAAGGATATGTTTGCAAAAGCTTCAATGATAAATCCAGACTTGATTGATGAAAAATCTTTAAGAAAGACAGCGATTCATGAAATTGGTCATGCAACAATAAGATATATATTAGAAAAAGTTCCTGGGATTAAGAAGATTACTATTAATGCAGAAGGAACAGGAACACTAGGATATGTTGAATTTAATAATTCTAATCCTAAATATACTTTAAGTAAAAATGAGTACTTGAATAGGATTTGTGGTCTTTTAGGTGGAATGTGTAATGAAATTGTTTATTTAGGTCAACATGAATCTGGTAATAGTAGTGATTTAGAAAAAGCATCTAGAATTGTAAATAATATGATTACAAAATTTGGAATGTCAGATTTAGGATTATATACATTTCCTTATGAAAATGATACAGAAAGATATATATATATAGAAGCAAATAAAATTCTTAAAGAATGTTATGATAAAACAATTCAAATATTAACAGAAAATAAAGATAGGACTAAAAAAGCAGTTGAATATTTGTTAAAGAATAATGAAATTGATGAAAAACAATTTTTAGAGATTATGAACAAATGAGTTAAATAAGAAAATATTGAAGTGCCTAAATGATATAGTTGTTTTTACTACAAAAGCAACTATATCAGAATGTACTTCAAACAATATAATATCAATAAATTGCGACATATGTTTGATAAAACTATGCATAATAAAAAAAAACAAAAAAAAATCAAAAAAACTTGAAAATTGTTTTAAAAAACTGTATAATAGATATTGTTCAGATGCGCTCGTAGTTTAGCTGGATAGAATGCAAGGTTACGAAATACCGCGCACAATTTTAAACTTATTGATATTAAAGGGGTTCAGGATTGACTTGGTAGCTTTTCTTCTGAATTTTTCCTTAAATATATATTTCAAATGAAAATGTTGTAAAGGTGCTTTATAATATTTTCTATATATGCAGCAGTAGCTTAGCTGGATAGAGCACTCGGCTACGAACCGAGAGGTCGGGGATTCGAATTCCTCCTGCTGCACCACAGTCTTCAAGCTGATTTGAGGGCTTTTATTTTTCTTTTTAATATAATCTTTTCCCATTGTTTTCGGTGTTTTTCACCTGAAATTGATCTTGATGCACTCTTTCTTTTTTATTCCTTCCGAAATATGTATATAGTAAAAGTCTGGTGTTTCAAATTTTGAATGTCCTATAAGTTCCCTTAAAACTTAGCTATCCATACATTTCTAACTCATAATGGTAGCGTAAGAATGTCTAAAAACATAAACTGTCATATGCTCTAAAAAATTTTTTTCTACTATAGTATCTGCTGATTTCTTGTAATAAACCTTTTTTGACCATATTTTACTTTTGTATAATTACTCTATGTTGACAAGATTTTGCTATGCACTTCCTCCACGTCGCACTAAAGAAATGCAACAATTTTACAAATATTTTTTATTCGTATAACAACCAATAAACTTAGTATTTTATATCAAAAAAATAAAGTATAATGCCTTTAATTATTGTAATAATAAGAATATAGAAGGCAAGTATTTTGAGTATAAGAAGTAAGTTATACACAATAGATAATACGACTATATCTAAATCCATTAATGTGGATGATAGTTTATAAGTACAATGATTTAGATGTAAATATACACATACTTTTTTTGACAAAAAATAGAGCAGATCCGGGAAAATCTACTCTATCGACTTATGTATGTATACAATTAGTCTTTGTTTGATTGCTTCTCTTTATCTTGTTGGAAAATTGCACGGAAAAAAAGCGATCTCACGTGTGCAATTTTTTTAACGGAAACCGCCGCCTCCGCCTCCACCACCGAAGGAACCGCCTCCGCCTCCGCCAGAAGAGAAACCTCCTCCACCAGCTGAATAGCTCTGAGCTCTGCTTCTTGCGGTATTAGCGCTGTGAATACCATTATTAGCAGATAAACTAATATAATAGAAATTATCATAAGAATTGAAACAAGTTTGTTCAATCATGTGTGGGTAAAGCTCTTTAAACTGTTTTGCTACTTTGTCTGCAATTCCTAACATTTGTGCATAAATTAAGTAATCTTCAAATAAAGTAACTTCAATTGCTTCTCTGTCTTTAATAAGTGTATAATCAAGAAGATATTTTTTTAATCCAGCAATTTCTAAAGCTTGTTGTCGTAATTCGCGACTAACCAAATAAGTATTATACTTGAAAAGTTTAAATTTTTTCTTTTCTTGAAGAATTAGTAATCCTTCATTAGTAAGTTTTTGTTTTTCATCTTTTATAATATCATCAAACCAGTTTAATATTTTTGAATAATTATCACTACACCAATTCTTAAATTCATTATTTTCTAATATTCCATCTTTGCTTGCTTTGTAAAGCATATCAAATAGATTTTTTTCTTTTGGGTCTGATATTAAAGAAGTATTTGTTTCTGTTAATATAATAACAGTATTTTCTTTTTTAAATATTTTTCCGCCTTCTTTTTGCTCTACTCTAACAAGAGAATCTTTTATCCATTTTAAGATTATAGCACCTAATACATCAGTTTTATTTTTTAGAATTCCATACTGATAAGCAATAAAATATGCTCTATGTAGATTACTGTTACAAGGTATATCTCTAAAATAAGCTACATCTTTGGGAATTTTTTTCCCGTCTACACCAAAATCAAGTGAGTTGGATTTTGATTTAGATAGTATAATAGCAAAAATTAATACAGGCCAGAAAAGTGTTGAAATTATATTTATAAGTATAGATAGAACACTATCAATAATTGAACTATAATCTTTCTGGTAATGGGTAGCACCTTTTTCTGCCATATTGTGATAATGTTCAAAATCATAATTTAGTTTATTATTACAATTAAATGTATTTGATGGAAATTGCACAAGAATAGTCATATATTCATCAGAAGATAAGCTACCAGAAGATTGCATTTCTATATAACCATTATAAACATAAGCGGTTCCACCGTAATTCCCATAACCCCAAACACCTACTGAATCTGAGATATTAAAATTAGTATGAATTTTAATATAGGCATTTCCAATAGAATTTGAAAAATTATGAGGAATTAATGTCCAATATATCATTTGAGAATCAGTAAGTTCAGAAACAAAGTTTGAAATATTGTATTTTACAATATAATTATGAGAACCATATTTACTAATTCCCCAGCAAAGTTCAATGCCATTAGATACCTCGTTAATCCCACATTTGTAAGCTTTGCTATCTAAACTTCCAGAAGTATTCCAAGAAGATAAAGTAGAATAAGTCTTTTTACCATCATAAACTGAAAGATTTGATATAACTGAATTTCCTAAATTGTAATATGGATGATAAATTTCTGAACCTTGGTTTGCATAGCATTTCCAGTATTCTGTAACTGATGCATTTCCATTATTATCAATAGCAATATCCATAGATATACTGTCAATAGAATTAGCGTCAGCAGAATTAAAAAACGTTAAGCAGATAAAAGCAAAAATTGCTAATAAAAATATTTTCAGTTTTTTATTCATAAAAAAATCCCCCTTTTTTCATCTCTAAAATTATCTCATAAAGAAATAAAAAAAGCAATAAATTAACTGACACTCAATTTTTTTTGTGATTAAATGTAATTGTATGAAAACAAAGGAGGAGAAGATATGTCAGAAGAATCTGTAAAAAATGATATAAAAATTAGTATTAATTATATGATACCTGGAAAATACACTGAGAAAGAGATAATAGAAGCATTAAACAACGATATAGACTTTGTAAAACAACTTATGAAAGATAGAGGGGCAATGCCAGTTATTGAGCGCTTGCCAGAAGAAGTTTTAAACAGTAATCCAGAATTGTATTTTATTGCAGTTGATAAACAACCACAATATTTGCATAATGTACCTAAAGAAGTTTTGCAAAATAATCCGGAGGCATATATTACAGTAATAAAAAAAGATCCACACATGTTATATGAAGTTCCAAAAGATATTCAAGAACAATATCCAGAATTTGTTATAGATATTGTGAAAGAAACACCAGGTTGTATAAAATACTTGGCAGAACCACTAAAAAAAGAAAATCCACAATTATGCGTAGAAGCATGTAAAAAAGTAGGAAAGATAGATGGAATGGGAATACCAGATGAAGTACTAATAGCAAGCCCAGAATTAGTTATAGAATTAGCAGAAAAAGACTTAAAAAATAAAGTACCAATTTTTGATTTTGATTCTTTACCAAAGGAATTAATGCAAAATGCCAAAATAAAAGAATTAAGTGAAAAGCAAAGCTTCCTGAAAAATTATATCAACAATTTGAAAAGAATACAGATAAAAGTTATAAAGTAAACATTGATTATAGTAAAGAAGATGGGGATAATAACATTAGTGAAGAAACAAAAGAAATATTAGCCTTAATTTATAGAGATTATATTGTATCACCAGAAGAAAGAAAAGAATTAATAAAAGAAGAGGCAGAATTTGAAAAACAGAAAGAGTTGGAATTGAGAGAAAAATATAATCCAGATAACTTATTTAAAAATAAACACAAAGAAATTAATAAAGAAATAGAGAAAGAAAATGAAACAGCAATTGTCCAATACCACGAATCAATATTAACAAAAATAAAGAAATGGTTTATGCGAATATTTAATAAACAATAGCAAAAAAGAAATTTTTCAATAAGAAAAATTTCTTTTTTGCTCATTTTAATGCAACTTCAAAAGTTCTAGTTATATATCCACGACTAATATTAATAGAAACCACATCACCAGGAGACTTTGAGTATATATATTCTCTAAGCTCAATCATAGTATTAAATTGTTTATCATCAATAGAAGTAATAATATCACCTTTTTGAATTCCGCTAGAAATAGCAGGACTATCATCAGCAATCAAAACAACATAAATACCAGAAGAAAAATTTGCGTTAGAAGCAATATAAGGAATCACTTCTTTATCATAGGCATATATACCAAGATAAGCTTCATCAAATTTATTATCTTTAACAAATTTATCAATAATAGGTTTAACAACATTTGCAGGTACAGCAAAGCCAATACCTTCGGCAGAAGTTATTTTAATACTATTAACACCGATGACTTTACCAGAGACAGAAAGTAATGGACCACCACTGTTACCTGGATTTATAGAAGCATCTGTTTGAATTAAGTCAGTCATATATGAAACAGAATTATTTTCTTCAATTTTTATAGTTCGGTTAGTAGCACTTATAATTCCAGAAGTAATAGTCCTTCTAAATTCATAACCAATAGGATTACCAATAGCATAAACAGTTTCGCCAGATTTTATAGAAGAAGAATCATCAATTGTAGCAAAAGGTAAATTGGAAGCATTAATTTTAGTTATAGACAAATCCAATTGAGGGTCACACCAAACAACGGAACCTTCGTATGTGTAACCATTTTCTAAAGTTACATAGCAAGTGGTAAGTTTTTCGCCAGTTACATGGCAATTACTTAATATATAACCATTGCTAGAGACAATAATTCCAGAGCCTAGACCAAGTTCATTAATATTGTTATTTGAAGAAAAAATTGAGTTTGATTTGGTTTTTATTTTAGAAATTCCTACAACACTTTGCGAAACATTTTCTAACATATCTGCAACAGTTTGACTTTCTTGAACAGCATTTTCCACAGTTTGTAAAGGAACTGTGGATTCAACTTTCTGAATTTCATAATTTGGACTAATATCAATATTATTGTAGACTTTATAAAAATAGTATGCAGAAAACATAATGATAGAAATAATAATTAGTATAATTAGTAAATTTTTTATTTTTTTCAACATAATACCACCTTGAAATATTTTATTTATAGTATGAAACAACAAAGCAAAAAATAAACAGAAAATTATAGTCAACTGCCCCAAAAAACAAAAAAATGACAAATTTTGCACAAAAAATTGCAAAATGCACTAAATAATGGTACAATAGATAATATATGATTTAAAATATGAAGGATGTTAGGAAAAATGGGGAATTTAACAAATGCTCAGAAATCAATCTGGGTTACAGAACAGTACTATATGGGAAGTAGTATAAATAATATATGTGGTACTGCAACAATACAAGAAAAAGTTGACTTCGAAAAATTAAAAAAGTCAATAGAAATTGTGTGTCAAAAACATGATAATTTTTGGCTAAAAGTAAAAGTAGAAAATGGGGAAGTAAAACAAATTCTATCTGAAAGAGAACAAATTCAGGTAGATATTATTAATATCGCAGATAAAAATGATTTAGAAAAAGAACGAGAGAAAATTGTAAGAACAGCATTTCAATTAGAAAATTCAAGATTATTTAATTTTTATATCTTTAGATTTGCAGATGGAAAAGGGGCCTTTATGCTCAATATACATCATCTGATTTCAGACGCATGGACACTTGCGCTTATTTGTAATGAAATTATCAAAACATATTCAGCATTAAAACAAAATCAAGAAATCGAAACAAAGGCTATATACTCTTATATAGACTATATTAAATCAGAACAAGAATACCAAAAAAGTGAAAAATTTAACAAGGATAAACAATATTGGTTAGAAAGATTCAAAACTATACCAGAAGTAGCAACAATTCCTGGGAGTGTAAAAGAAAACATAGATACATTAAACCAAAGAGCAAAAAGAAAACAATACGAAATAAGTGAAAATGAAGTAAAAAAAATAAAACAATATTGTAAAGAAAATAAAATATCATTATATAATTTTTTTATGGCTATTTATGCAATATATATAGGAGAAATTTCTAATTTAGATGAGTTTGTTATTGGAACACCAATTTTAAATAGAACTAATTTTAAAGAAAAAAATGCTGCTGGAATGTTTATAAATATGGCACCATTTAAAATAAATATTGATGAAAAAAAAGAATTCAAAACGTTTGTAAAGGAAATAGCAAAAGATTCAATAGATATGCTAAAACATCAAAAATATTCATATCAATGTCTATTAGAAGAATTAAGAAAAAGAGATAACAATGTTCCCAACTTATATAATATTTTGTTATCGTATCAGATAACAAATGCTCATCAAAGCGCAGATGATGTAGAATATGAAACAGAATGGACATTTAATGGATGTTGTGCAGACAATATTGATATTCAAATATACGATTTAAATGATACTGGAAGTTTAAACATTTCATATGATTATAAAACAAGTATATATCATACAAAAGATATCGAGAAGATACATGAAAGAATATTAAATATAATTAAGCATGTAATAAAAAAAGAAGAAATTAATATAAGTGAAATTCAAGTTATTACCGAGACTGAACAAAAAAAGTTGCTAGAAGACTTCAACAATACAGGACTTGAATATGATAAAAATATTCCAATAATAAAATATTTTGAAGAACAGGCAAAGAAAACACCAAACACACCAGCTATAATTTTTGAAAATAAAAAGATGAATTATAAAGAATTAAATGAAAAAGCTAATAGCTTGGCATATGAATTGAGAAGAAATGGTGTAACAAACAACACAATAGTAGGAATTCTACAAGAACGTTCATTTGAAATGCTAATAGCGATTGTCGCAGTTTTAAAATCAGGAGGAAGCTATATTCCAATAGCACCAGACTATCCAAATGAAAGAATCGAATACATGCTAAAAGATAGTAGTGCAAGTATACTATTAACAAATGAAACTCACAGAATAAACACTAATAAAAAAATAATAGACATCTCATTAAAAAATAGCAGAATTTATAATGAATACAAAGAAAACTTAGAGAATATATCAAAACCAGAAGATTTATCTTATTTAATATACACATCAGGTTCAACAGGAACACCAAAAGGAGTAATGCTAAAACAACAAAACTTAAGCAATTTTTATAATTCGATGAAATGTAAAATAGAATATTTAAATGATAGCAAACGTCATAAAATTCTTTCAATAACGACAGTTTCATTTGATATATTTGCATTTGAGACATTAATGTCGCTTACAAGAGGATTAACAGTATATTTAACAAATGAAAATGAACAGAAAATCACTTCAAAAATTGAAAAAATAATAAAACGAAATAAAATAGAAATAATGCAGACAACACCATCTGTAATGAAATTTCATTTGGAAAATTTGAATAATAAAGAGAGTTTAAAAAGTTTAAAATATATTATACTTGCAGGTGAGCCATTACCCAAAACGTTGGTTGATAAAATAAAAGCAATAATCCCAGGTATACAGGTGTTTAATGGATATGGACCATCAGAAACAACAATATTTTCTACATTTGCAAATGTTACAGAGCAAAAAGAAATAACAATAGGAAAGCCAATAAATAACACACAAATATATATACTAAATAAAAACAAGAAACTTATGCCACAAGGAACAATTGGAGAATTATATATATCAGGAGACGGAATTGGAAAAGGATATATAAACAAAGAAAAACAAACACAAGAAAACTTTATACAAAATCCATTTAATACAGAAAAAATAATGTATAAAGTAGGAGACCTAGGAACATATAATGAAAATGGAGAAATTATGTGTTATGGAAGAATTGACAATCAAGTAAAAATTAGAGGATTAAGAATAGAATTGACAGAGATTGAAAAACAAATGCAAGAAATTTACAATATTCATGATTGTGTAGTAGAAAAAAAAACAAGTAAACGGAAAAGATGCATTATGTGCATATTATGTTGAAAATGGACCTGTTGACAAAAATAGTTTAAGAATAATACTACATACAAAATTACCAGAATATATGGTGCCTCAATATTTTGTAAAATTAGAAAAAATTCCACATACACCAAATGGAAAGATTGATAGAAAAGCACTTCCAATGCCTGATATTAAAGAGGCAGAGGTAGTTATGGTAAAGCCAAGAAATGAAACTGATAAAAAACTTGTAAGGATAATAGAAAGGCTATTACCAATTTCAAAAGTAAGTATAGAAGATACTTTATTAGAACTTGGAGGAGATTCGTTAACTGCAATAACATTATCAACAAAAATAATCTCAAAATTTAATGTACAAATAAATATTAAAGACATATTATCAAATTACACAATTAAAGATATGTCAGATTATATACAAGAAAATCAGTCAAAATACGGAAAAAGAGTGAAAATAGAAAGAATAAAAGAACAACCAACATATCCGTTATCATCTGCACAAAAAAGAATATATTATAATGCCAAAATGATAGGTAATGATAATGTTGTATATAACATGCCGGGTGGAATAATTGTAGATGAAATATTAGACATAGAAAAAATAAAAAAAGTATTTAATAAAATAATTGAAAGACATGAAATACTTAGAACAAAATTTGTTGTAGAAAATGATGAAATTGTACAAAAGGTATGTAAGAATATAGATTTTGAAATACCTGTTTATTATAATACAACAGAGGAAATAAATGAAATAATTAAAAAGTTTTCAAAACCATTTAAATTAGAAGGTGAACTTTTAATAAGGGCAGAAGTACATTTTATAGACGATAAATGCACAATGCTATTAGTAGATTCACATCATATTATTATGGATGGAATGTCATTAAATAACTTAATTATAGAATTTAATAGATTATATAATGGAGATGAATTGAAAAGACTTCCTATACAATATAGAGATTATTCAGTTTGGGAAAATGAATATAACAAAAGTGAAGATTTGAAATTAAATGAGAATTATTGGGTTAATAAATTTAAAGATTGTGAATTTACACAATTAAACTTGCCATATGATTACAAACTTTCAGCAAATAGAAGTTATAAAGGTAATAGAATAGCAAATGTAATAGATGAAAAACAATTTAGAAAAATAGAAAGATATGCTAAAAAGATAGGAGCATCACCATATATGTTCTTTATAACCGCATTTTTAGTACTATTATATAAATATACAGGACAAGAAGAAATAACTTTAGGAAGTCCAATTGCCAATAGAGATAGAAATGAAACTAAAAGAATGATGGGAATGCTTGTAAATAATATTGTTGTAAAAGGTAATATTAATGAAAATGAAACATTTAAAGTATTTTTAGATGAAGTAAAAGAACAAGTTTTAAACGACTTATCATATCAGCCATATCCATTTGATATGTTAATAAAAAAAATTGGAATAAAAACAGATAATTCAAGAAATCCATTATTTGACGTAATGTTTACATATCAAAATAAAGAAGAGAATACTGTTCAACTAAATGGAAAAGATGTAGAAATCTTGGAAATATATAATAATATAGCAAAATTTAATTTATCATTAGAAATAAAACCAAAAACACATACAATCAATATAGAATATTGTACGGATTTGTTCAGAAGAGAAACAATAATAAACTTCTTTGAACATTATATGTACATTTTAGAACAAATATTGAACAATTGTGAAATTAAAATTAAAGACATAGATATAATAACAGAAAAAGAAAATAAAATTTTAGCAAAATTTAATAAAACAGATGGAAAAATTAATAATGATACAACTGCATATTTAATAGAAAAACAGGTTAAAAAATATCCTAATAATATTGCAGTTATATGTGAAGATAAAACAATAACTTATGGGGAATTAGACAAAAAGGCAAATTGCCTAGCAAATCATTTAATAAAAAATGGAATAAAAAATAATGATATTGTTTGTATTATGACAAATAGATCAATAGAAACAATAGTTGCAATGTATGCAGTATTAAAAGCGGGAGGAGCATTCTTAAATATAGATCCAACATATCCATTAGATAGAACAAAATATTATATAGAAAGCAGTAAATCACAATATGTTTTAACACAAAGAGAATTAAAAGACAGAGTAAAAGAAATACCAAATTGTATTGAAATAGACCTAGATAATGAAATATATAATGGAAATAGTAGCAAACCAAATGTAGATATAAAAATGAATGACTTATCATACATCATATATACATCAGGTTCAACAGGAGTACCAAAAGGAGTAATGCTAAATCAAGTAGGACTAGCCAATATGGCAAAAGCAATGACAAAAGCACTAGATTATTTACATGACGGAAAAATTCACACATTATTATCAGTAACATCAACTCCATTTGATATATTTGTATATGAAATAATAGTATCATTAACACATGGTCAAAGAATTGTAATGTCAAACAATGCAGAACATAGAAATCCAAAATTATTAGAAAAACTAATGGAAAAATATAATACTGATGTAATGACAGTAACACCAAGTTTAATGAAGATTGTATATGATAATAGAAGCGAAAATAGTCCATTAAAACTAGTAAAAAATATGGTATTTGGTGGAGAACCATTACCGGAAAAGTTTGTGAAGGATTTGAAGGCATTAGATGATGATATAACAGTATTTAATATATACGGACCTAGTGAGATAACAGTACTATCAAATGTCCAAAACTTAAATGGAGAAACTGAAATCACAACAGGCCCACCAATTATGAATACACAAATACATATATTAGATAAAAATAAGAAAAGAGTGCCAATAGGTGTTGTAGGTGAAATTTATATTTCTGGTATACAAGTAGGAGAAGGATATTTAGGAAAACCGGAATTAACAAAAGAAAAATTTCTTCCAAATCAATTTGGTGAAGGCAGAATGTATAAATCAGGAGACATTGGAAGATGGACATTTGATGGAAAAATACAATGCTTAGGAAGAATAGATAATCAAATAAAATTACGAGGGTTAAGAATAGAGCTTGGAGAAATAGAAAATAAAATGGAACAATATCCAGGAGTATCAGCAGCAATAGTGAATAAAATTACAATAGAAGATAAAGAGACATTATGTGGATATTATGTCACAGATGGAACAATTGAAGTTACTGAAACAGAAATAAAAAGTTATCTGAAAAAATATTTGCCACAATATATGGTTCCTAGTTATATAGTTTACTTAGAAAAAATGCCATATACGATAAACAGAAAAATAGATAGAAAAGCATTACCAATGCCAAAATTAGAAGAAGACAAATTCAAAGAAGTAAATCCAGACAAATTTGATACAGATGAATTAAAACTTTTACAAATCTGGAAAAACGTATTACATTTAAAAAATATATCACTAGATGATAACTTTTTTGACATAGGTGGAGATTCTATTTCGGCAATAAAAATGCAAATTGAAGCATTAAAATATAACTTTAATTTCGAATATGCAGATATATTTAAATATCCTACAATAAAAGAATTAGCAGGAAAAAAAGAAAAGATTAAAAATCAAGATGATATTGACAAATATGATTATTCAGAAATTAATAAAATATTAGATAGGAATAATGAGAAAAATATTTCAACAATCAAAAAATTTAGGGTGGGAAATATTTTGTTAATAGGAAGTACAGGATATTTAGGAGTTCATATTTTAGATGAATATTTAAAAAAACATAGAGGAACAATATATTGTTTAGTAAGAAAAAAGAATAATGAGGAACCACTTGCGAGACTAAAACAAAAAATTATATTTTATTTTGGAAACGAATATTATGAAAAATATAAAAAAAGAATCCAAGTAATAGAAGGGGATATAGTATATAAAGAACTAAAATTATCTCAAGAAGATTACAGTTTATTAAAAAGCACAATTACTACAGTAATAAATGCAGGGGCATTAGTAAAACATTTTGGAACACCAGAATTGTTTAATCAAATTAATGTAGATGGAACAAGAAATGTAGTTGATTTTTGTAAAGAAACAAATAAAAGATTAATACATATTTCAACAATAAGTGTTTCGGGAAATGGAGAAAAAGAAGAATCAATAGAAGAAACAAGTGAAAATATAAACGATAAAAAAGTATTTAAAGAAAATACACTATATATAAAACAAAATATTTCTGGAATATATACAATTACAAAATATAAAGCAGAAATGATAGTTCTAAGTGCAATAAAAGATGGATTAAATGCACAAATTTTAAGAATGGGAAATATAACAAACAGATATAGTGATGGAGTATTCCAACAAAATGTTGAGGAGAATGCATTTGCGAAAAGATTAAAATCATTTATAGAATTAGGAATATTTCCAGAGTATTTATTAGAACATGCAATAGAACTTGGACCAGTAGACCTTTGCGCAGAAGCGGTTATAAAAATATTAGATTATAATGGTATTTGCAATGTTTTCCATATATATAATCCAAAACTATTGCCAATAAAAACTTTAATAAATATATTACACGAATTAGGAATTCAAATAGATGGTGTAGATAATAAAACAATGTCAAATAAACTAACAGAAATTTTAAATGATGACTTTAAAAAAGAAATATTATCTGGTATAATACATGATATCGATTCTAAAAAGCAATTAATATATACTTCAAATATAAGAGTTCAGTACGAATTTTCTGAAAAATATTTAGAAAAAATAGGATTTACATGGAAAGAAATAGATAGAGAATATATTTTGAAATATATGGACTACTTTAAAAGAATTGGATTTATAAATTATTAAAGGGGAAACAAAAGATGGTTATAGATACAGAATTTATATTATTAGTAATATCAACACTTTCAATATTAGTGCTATTAGGGAACATTATGAGAAAAAAGCCGGTTTCACAACTTCAAAATGCATTTGCAACAGTGCTAATAACAGTACTTATAATAAGTACTGGAGTAATATTGCAACTGGTATGCACAAGCTTTTTCAATGTTGAACCAATATATTTTGAAAATTTTATATATATTGGAACTTGTATGTTGCCAGTAGCACTATTCTTTGTGGCGATAATATTTAGAAATACAAAAATAAGATTCAAAAGAAAATATTTATTATTATTTGTTATACCATTTTTAACGTTATTGGTTTTATATACCAATAAATATCATCACTTATTTTACAAAACCTATTCAACAAATTTAAGTGAAATGGTATATGGATCATATTTTTATATACATTCAATTTATACATATGGATTACTTTTAGTAAGTATAGGAATAATGATAAATGCTTCTTTAAAAAATTCAGGAAGTTTTTCTAAACAAACAATATTGATTATAATTGGAACAATGTTCCCAATCTTAGTAAATTTAGCAGGAACTTTTAAAATATGGAATATGAATGTTTGCTTAACTCCTATAAGTTTTTCAATTGCCGTTATATTTTACACATTTGCAATATTAAAATTTAACTTTTTAAAAATAACGCCAATAGCATTACAAAAAATAGTAGACAGGATATCAGATGGATATGTAGTACTTGATGAAGAAAACACAATTACAGATTTTAATAAAACATTTTTAGATATGTTTAATTTAAAACCAGAAAATATAAGAAGTAAAAATTTTATAAGATTTTTAAATAATAGGAAAGTAAGTAAAAAATCAATTGTAAGAATTACAAAATCAATACAAAAAGCAAATGAAACTGATGAAACAATATCTTTTGAACAACACTTTTCAGAAATAAAAAAATATTTTAAAATAGAAATTACACCAATAAAGTCAGATAATAATTCATTGGGGATATTATTTTTATTAAAAGATATAACACAACACAAAGAAGATATGGAAACAATAAAAAATAACCAAGATATATTAATGGAAAGAGAGCGTTTAGCAGGGCTAGGTCAACTAATAGGAGGAATTGCACATAATCTAAAAACACCGATAATGTCAATAGCTGGTGCGGTACAAGGATTAGAAAACTTGATACGTGAATATGATGAATCAATAGATGACCCACTTGTAAATTCTCAAGACCACCATGATATTGCAAAAGATATGGAAGAGTGGATTCCTAAGATAAGAGCACATTTAGAATATATGTCTGACATAATAACAACAGTAAAAGGACAAGCGGTAGCATCATTATCTAGTGATGATACAGAAGAATTTACAATAAATGAACTTATAAAAAGAGTAAATATTTTGATGAAACATGAGTTAAAAAATGCATATATATATATGAATGTTGTAATGAAAACAGATGAAAATCAAATAATAAAAGGAAATGTAAATAGTTTAGTACAAGTAGTAAATAACATGATATCAAATGCTATACAAGCATATGAAGGAAAACATGATCAAAATATTGAAATGATAGTTAATAAAAAAGAAAATAATATAGTGATTTCTATAACAGATTTTGCAGGAGGTCTTCCAAAAGAAGTGCAAGATCGATTGTTTAAAGAAATGGTTACAACAAAAGGAAAGAATGGAACAGGGCTTGGGTTATATATGTCATATTCAAACATAAAAGCACATTTCGGTGGAGATATAACATATATTACAGAAGCAGGAAAGGGTACAACATTTAATATAATAATTCCAATAAGATAATAATATTGACATAAGGCTAAAATACTGATATAATCTTAAAAACAATAAATAAAATACCAAACTTAATTAAGGAGGTTATTAAAGATGAACAAAGTTGAAAATGTCTACAATACTATTGAAGATTTTATGAATTATTATGACAGCTTAGAGTTAGGAAAAGGAATTCAAAAAAACTTCAGCCGGGTCCATTTTTATGCAGGAGTAATGCAACTGTGCATAACATTAAAAAATGATGAAGATCTTAATTTGATGCATGCACTATTCATTAATTATAGTAAAACTTGTTATTACTTCCAGATTTGCAAGTTATACGAAAGAACAAAGTATAATATGGAATTGATTGAAAAAGTGGAACAACATATTCAAAAAATAGGAATAGCAATACGAGAACTAGCTTTATCAGAAGAACTAGAAGTTAATAATAAGTTTGATTGGAGAGTTTTCAATAGTAGGTATAGAAGATTCATGTATTTAAGCTATAAATCTTTGAATCATAAATTTGATAAAAGAGGAAAGATTACTTTTAAAATTGATGATGAAGAGGAAATACAACTTAAAGAATTAAGAAAAGAATATTATAAAGTTAATTTTTATGATGATGCTATATTTTTTTATGATTGCATTATCGAAAAAATTGTAACAATAGAAGATAAGTGGGATTTTCGAAAATTGATGTATATGGCTTACTGTACGCACTTAAATTTATATACGAGTACAATGCTATGGATACGGCAAGATATAGAATCATCGATGAATATGGAAGAGTCGGTACCGTATCAACTTCTATGTGGACATGAAGATTTGTTAAGAAGATTTTTTGGAAAAATGACATAAGGGGTGTCATTAATGAAAAAAAGAGAGAAAGTATGAGATTATGCTTTCTTTCTTTTTTTTAAATAAATTAATCTTGTTCCACTTCTTTAAAAATATCACTTTCAAAAAATTCAGTAATTGTGATACCAAAACCTTCGCAAATATGAAGAAGAGTATCTAATTTTATTAATTCGGTTCTTTTACTCATAAAAGCAGCTAATGTTGACATTGGAACACCAGAAGCTTTAAACAATCCCCAAAGGCTCATACCTGTTTGCCCTTGATAAAATCTAATTCTATCTCTTACTGCATCTGATAAATACATATAAATCACTCCTTATTAAATGATATAATTGAGTATAGCAAGAAATTTAAAAGAATTAGTCTATTTGAATATACTTTTATATTAAATAATATAAAATGAAATATAACTAATTTATAGCTATATTAGCATATGCAAAAAGAGTGATAAAATTTTATTAATAAAAGTATTGATTTTTAAAAAATAAACTAATATAATAGCAATAAATAAAATGGATGTAAAAAATATATAGGGGTGATTAAATGAGAAAAGCACTTCAGAATCAAGCAAACGGAATAAGAAAATATAAAATAATAGGTGTAGACGACGAGGAGGGAATACTAGACTCACTAAGAGTGCTTTTAGAAGATACAAGTTATGAATTTGTGGGGATAACAAATCCGGTAGAAGCAATAGAACGAGTTAGACAGGAACACTTTGACTTAATGTTACTTGACTTTATGATGACACCATTACATGGTGATGAGGTAGTAGAAGAAATTAGAAAGTTCAATAAAGAATTGTATATATTGTTACTAACCGGCCATAAAGACTTAGCACCACCATTAGAAACAATAAAAAGATTAGATATACAAGGATACTGTGAAAAAAGTGATAAATTTGACCAACTATTATTATTAATAGAATCTGCAATAAAATCCGTAAAACAAATGGATGAAATTAAAAGAATAAATGAAAAATTGGAAGATTCAAAAGAACAATTAGAGCGAGCATACTTAGATATGGTACACCGAAAAGTGCAATATTGCGGTAGCCCTTCAATGCTTTTTGTGTTGTGGCATCCACATCATTGTTGATAACGATGTTCGCTTTGTCTACATCACTTGCAGAGGCTGTCTGGATAAGAGAAAGCTTGGCATAGACAAATACAACAGGGATCAGGATAAGAATAAGAACCAATTCAATGCCGAAGATAATTCCCCAGCGCTTTGTCTTGGATGATCTCTTCTTCTTTCTTCTTTTACTCATTGTAGAAATCCTCACTTTGTAGTACGAGATGCCTGCGTGGACAGAAATCTCTATTGGTTATATGAAAATGAAATGCATATTAAAAAGCATAAACAACTTTTATAATACCTTAAAAACGTTGAGATGACAAGCTTTTTCTCAAATATCGGCAAATGTTGTCATTGATCGGATAACATAAAGTTTTCATTTTTGGGCAAATACTCTGATGCTTCATGGACAAACGCAGGTGGAAAACAGAATGTATTCTATATAGAGAATGGTGGTCACAAGGCCTATTATTATTCTATTACTACTCAATTAGCTAAATCTTTTGATTTTGGCTTGTATTTGTCTGCACGAACCCCATCCAGGTCGCCATTTTTCTTTTTCTTGTCCACTCTTTTCTTGCTGGGCAGAACAAATGCCTTTGTAGCTCAGTTGGTAGAGCAGAGGACTGAAAATCCTCGTGTCGTTGGTTCGATTCCGACTTTGGGCACTGTGCACTCAGATTGTTCTTTTCTTCTTGCTGGGGCTTTTGTCCTTCCCGCACAAGCTGCCGCAGATTTTCTTTGTATCCCTGGCGATTGCCATCGTACTGACGGTGATCATCCGTCCGGTTACGGTATTTCTGATTATGAAGCCTTTTAAATGCAGCAGCAGGCAGTGCCTGATGATCTCCTGGGCAGGGCTTCGAGGTGCGGCTTCTATCGTGTTTGCCATTATGGTGATCGCAGCAAGTTCGTCATCATCAGATACATTGTTTCATACAGTATTTATGGTGGCTCTTTTATCCGTTGCCATACAGGGAACTTTGCTGCCATTTGTAGCAGAGAAGCTGAAGATGGTGGATGACAGCTGCGATGTCCGTATGACTTTTAATGATTATAAGGAAGCATCAGAAATTACCATGATGCAGATGGAAATCCCGGAGGGACATAACTGGGAGAATCGTCTGGTGAAAGATGTCAGCATGCCTACAGGTTCATTGGCTGTGATGATCAAACGTCATGGAGAAACATTGATTCCCGGTGGTGATACAAGGATACTGGCAGGCGATACCATTGTTCTCAGTGTTCCGGCCTATGAGTCCGGCGGTCAGGAACATCTTGAGGAGCAGGAGATTACCCCAAAGCATCGCTGGTGCAATAAAACCATTGCGGAGCTGATGCTTCCTCACGGAACGCTGATCGTACTGGTGCGCCGGGATAATGAAAATATCATCCCGAATGGGCAGACAGAGATTCTGGAAGGGGATCATGTGGTAATCTACCGATAAGTGGGATATATGGATTATTGAATCTTGAAAGGAAACAGAATAGATGATAAAGAATATTGTTTTTGATATGGGGAATGTTCTTGTGGCTTATGATGGCCGCAAGGTATGTAAACATTACATAAAGGATAAAAAGGACACCATTCCAGTAGTTTTCATTTTTTACAAGTGTAAGATGATCGTCCGTTACCAGATCTGTAGCCACATAAGGACCCGTGCCGATTACAATTCCATTGTCTGTAATTCCGGCCTGTACATCAATGATACAGCCATAGGGATCACTTAAATAGTTAATCAATGCCGGTTTCGGCTCTGTGGTCTTAATGGTAACCACATTTCCATCTGCCTCAATACTGTCAATGCAAAGGTCACCTGCTGCTCTTTCATGATTTTCAACCAGAGACTCCAGGCTTTCCTTTACCGCCTGTCCATCACAGACACGCCCATTGGAAAATACAACACCATCGTTCAAAGTAATTTTCCAGGTCAGCTCATCTACATTTTCATATTCTTTGGCAATCCATGGTTCAATTTCCATGGTATCAGAATAGCGGAACAGGGTTTCGCCGACACCATAGCGGATGCAGGCCCAGCCGGCGTAGGTGTTCTGTGGATTAATATCCGCTTCTTCATTCTCCGCATTAAAGGTGGTATCACCAAATACAAATGTTTTCTTATCTTCCGCCATTGCGGGCACTGTAGTTAATCCCATTGTCATACAGACAGCCAGTGCAATTCCAAGAATCTTCTTTGTTTTCATTTACATTCCTCCTCGTGTTTATTCATACTCTTATATTTAACATGCTTTTTTCCAAAGCTTACATATTTCATTTCCGCTTTGCCAGCACAAAAGAGTCCAAAATTGTGTTTTGGAAGCCGCGTATTTCAGCCTCTGACTGTCTCGCATCACTTGATCCGGCTATTCTTCGGATCCAGGTAATCCCGGACGGTATCTCCCAGCAGATTAAAAATAACCACCGATATAAAAATCGCAATTCCCGGCGACAGAACCACCCATGGATATGTCTGGATCATACTTCGTCCACCGCTCATCATGCTTCCCCACTCAGCCATTGGAATCTGCGCTCCAAGACCCAGAAAGGAAAGTCCTGCAAGCTCCATCATCATGGTTCCAATATCCAGCATAGCTGTTACCAGAACCGGTCCGATCATATTGGGAAGAACATGTCTAACAAGGATCTGAGCAGAGCTGTCCCCAGCCAATATCGCCGCATGGATGTAAGGTTCCTCTTTCAAAGCCAGTGTCTGACTTCTGGCTATACGTGAATACTTTGGCCAGCTGACCACTGCCAGAGCAATAATAGCATTTTGGATACGCTACCTCGGTGCACGGCGAAGTCCTGCATTGTAAGGGCGATCTCACGCGCTCTCTGG
>OGWV01000192.1_pt1 | contig 33113 bp, 25 predicted proteins | sample 1576081 | NCBI WGS metagenome assembly OGWV01 (sample SAMEA3541541, study PRJEB24748) | human gut metagenome | biome: human gut; feature: human-associated habitat; material: faeces | place: China | collected 2012 | reverse complement strand
CGCTCGAGCCGGGACGCCGCGGCAGGCCGGAGGGCCCCGGGGGGCGGACGCGCGAGCGGGAGCTCGAGGAGCGCGTGCGCAAACTCGAGGCCCAGGTGGCGTATCTAAAAAAATCGATAGCCCTGAAAGCGGAGAAGAGCTCTCGAACTGGGAGAAAGCCCAGGTCGTAGCCTCCCTTTCAGGGCACCACCGCCTATGCGACCTGCTCGCGGCCGCGCGGCTCGCGCCGTCGAGCTACCGCTATGCCGTGGCGCACCCGCCGAGAGCGACCCGGCCGGAGCTCCGGGAGGCCGTGCGCGAGATCTTCTCGAGGACGGCGAACGGGTGCGGCCACCGCCAGATAGCGATGTGCCTGAGGGCCGAGCTGGGCGCGAGGATAGCGGACAAGACGGTCCTCAAGATGATGCGGGAGCTCGGCATCCGCTGCGGCATCCGCCGGGAGACCGACTACCATCGCTACAACTCCTACCGCGGTCCGGTCGGCAAGAGGTTCGACAACCTGATAGCGCGTGACTTTCGCGCGGGCGCCCCGTGGGAGAAGCTCGGGACCGACGTCACGGAATTCAGGCAGCCCTGGGACAAGGCGTACTTCGCCCCGGTCTACGACTTCTGCACGAAGGAGATCGTCTCCTGGTCGGTGTCGACGAGCCCGGACATGGCCCAGCAGGAGGAGGTGCTCAGGCGCCTGTTCGCGAGGATGCCGGCCGGGGCCTCGCCGATCGTCCACAGCGACATGGGCTGGCAGTACCAGCACCCTAGGTGGACCGGCGAGCTCAGGAGGCACGGCGCCAGGCAGAGCATGTCGAGAAAGGGCAACTGCCTAGACAACGGGGCGACGGAGCAGGTGTTCGGGCATCTCAAGGACGAGTTCTTCAGGGGCGTCGAGTGGGCCGACTTCGAGTCCTTCAAGAGGGACCTCGACGCCTACGTCGTGCATTGGAACACGAGGCGTCGCCAGGTGGCGCTCGGCGGCCTCACCCCGGTGGAGTTTCGGAAACGGCTATTGAAAGCGTCCTAGTGTTCGCTTCTAATAAAGAAGGCCAAGATTCGGGACGCAGTTCAAGGTTGACCTGTCCCCCTTGCTCTAAATCGGGTATAAAGGCGTGCAGCATATCGAACGAAAGGCAATTTGCATGAATGACTTTATGAAGGGCCGCAATGGCGCCGATGAGCTCACCATCGTGATGGGCTTTGTCGGCATCGTCATCGCGATAATCGGATCGATAGCCCATATCCAGTGGCTCAGCTGGATTGCCATCGCCGTAATCGTGATTGGCGTGCTGCGCGGCCTGTCCAAAAACATCGACGCACGTCGCAAGGAAAACGCGGCCTTTGTCGCCGCGACCGCTAACGTCCCCGGCCTGGGCAAGTTCGTAGCGAGCTTGGGTAGCGGCGCCGCGGCTGCCAACGCCTCGCGCACGGCCGGTACCAGCAAGGAAGACTTTGAGCGTGCCAAGCGCACGGCCAAGAAGATGTGGAAGGGTCGCAAGACCACGGCATACCTCAAGTGCCCCAACTGCGGCCAGATGCTCTCCGTCCCCAAGGGCAAGGGCAAGATCCGCGTCACCTGTCCCAAGTGCCACGCCAAGATGGAAACCCGCTCTTAGCGCCCGCACGCGGGACAAATTAATCAGGTTTGTTTGTCCCAAATCTTAAGTATTTGTTCGATAAAAAAGCCGAGGCCTCGTGTTGAGACCTCGGCTTTTTGCATGCGGCAACGGAGCTGCCCCTTTGTCACATCTACGCCACACCGTCGCGGGCCAGCTCCTCGGCCAGCGCTTCGGCAGGCATGGCCATAATCGCGTCGAGCTCTGCGTCCACCTCGGGAATACGCTTCACCTTGAGCTTGCGTACCAGATCACCGCGACACATCACATGCGTCGGCTCACGCAGAGCGCACAGGTCATCGAGCGGATTCTTGCGCGTCACCAGGATATCGGCGGCCTTGCCGCACTCGATCGTACCGGTCTCGCCGCCCAGCCCCAGCAGCTCGGCGTTGACTTGCGTAGCCGTATGCAGCGCGAAGGCGTTGCTCACACCGACATACTTGGCAAAATAGGCCACCTCACGCCACATGTCGTACTGCGTCACGAACGGGCAGCTTGAGTCCGTGCCCAGGCCCACCTTAATGCCAGCTTCCAGCGCGGCACGGGCGCTCTCGATGATGCCCGAGCACACGATGTCGCCGTTCTTCTTTTGTGTATCGGTCGAATGGGTCTTTTCCGGGTCGAGCAATACAAACGGCAGCGCCGGGCTGATCGTGCAGGTCACGCTCGGCGCGCGTCCCTCGAGCTGTGTGCCCGCGGCGCCGCGATACAGCTCCAGGATCTCGGGCGTCATCGGGGCACCGTGCTCGATCGTGTCGACCCCGGCCTCAAGCGCGGCCTTCACGCCCTCGGTGCTCTCGACATGAGCCATAACCGGCAGGCCCACCTCGTGCGCCGCCTTGCACGCCGCCGCGGCAACATCGATCGGCATGCGCAGCACGCCCGGCTCGCCAACTTCGGTCGCGTCGAACACGCCACCCGTCACGAACAACTTGATGACGTCGGCACCACGAGCGTACAAGTCGCGCACCTGTTCGGCCGCCTCGTCGGGACTATTAGCCACCTGGGCGAACAAGCCCGCACCATGGCCGCCCGGCACCGTGACGCCCGTTCCCGGCGCCACCAGACGCGGACCCTGATACTTGCCGGCGTCGATGGCGTTGCGCACGGAAAGATCGGCAAACAGCGGGTCGCCCGCGCCGCGCACTGTGGTCACGCCGCTTGCCAGCTGCTGCTGGGCACTGCCCTTGAGGATGCGGCGGACGATGGCACGGCCCACGGGATTATCGAGTTTCTTCATCAGCGCTCCCGCATCGCCGGCCGAGACGGGCTTGCCCGAGCCGCACAGGTGCACGTGCATGTTGATGAGACCGGGCATGAGATACGCACCACCCAGGTCGATAACCTCGGCACCTGCAGGCGCCTGTGCCACAGCACTCGGCCCCATCCAGGTGATGACGCCGCGCTCAACAGTCACGGCCATATCGGGTTGCGGCTCCATATGTTCCGAACCATCCAGAATGGTCGCATTGATAAACAACGTGGAACGATCGGCAGATGCCATATCGAGCTCCTCCCTCACGATTAACTTGAACATTTGTCCATTATCACCTAATGCAGCGACCTAAAGTCGAGCATATCGGTTAACGGAGGGACGAGAGAGATGTGAGGACAAACGGAGACAGCGTGGCGATACTTCGGCCGTGCTGACGAAACATCTCAATCTGTAACAGTTAGGCCGCCCCCAGGCCGTTAAACGTTACAGATCGAGACAAAAGGGCAGAAGGCAAGGCAGGCGACAACCGCCCATCCTCTACCCCCACTCCTGCTCGTAGATGTTGAGCGACTTTACGTACCGCCCCTGGGCGCCCATGATGTCGCGGACCAGACGCAAGAAGAAGCTGATGCACGAGGTGTCAAAGCCGTCCTGCAGGTCCTCCGGATGCACCGCACCCGGCCCATCGACCGCCGTATCGCTCAGCCGCGCGATGTCATACAGGTAGAGCTGTCCCGCCGTAAGCCAGACATCGTCGACGCAGGCGAGGCGCACCGCAATCGCGCCGTCACTCCAGTGCTCCTTCTGCACGATATGCGGATCGTAGACATCAAAGCGATGATCGGTGCGCGTGTCCTTCAGCACGACCATGCCGGACGCAGGATTCTTGTCCAAAATGCCAAAGCGCGAGAAATACTGCGTGTCGCGTACCTGCTCGAGCCGCTTGAGCGAGGCAGGCGAAAGCGATGCCGGCGGCTCGTCAACATACAGCTCGAGCAGCGTTTTGCCATGGCGATAGGGGCGCTCAAACAGCAGCCAATCGGTAAACGCCATGTTGTAGGCCATGATTTCGTTTTGCGAAGGCTCAGTGCAATAGCTGAGCCACGGGTCGACAATGATCTCGAACTGTTCGCGTGCCGGCTCCAGGAATTGAAACTTCCGCAGCATCCAAAAGTGAGCCATGTCGGCAATATCGTTGCCGACGGCTTCAGCCAGCTCTGCTCGGTCAAAAGCGTGGTCAGTCATGGCATCCTCCTCAAACTGATGGACCTCAATTTGAGCTTACGAGGAGGGTGGGCAACCACGACCAGCGCGGGCAAAATAGGCCTCCGGCTGCAAACCAGATGCTGACCAAACACTTGACGAAAAGCTTGACCGAAAATGCGCACCGCAACAAAACCGCAGGCAAACATAGACGGCCAACCCGCCCTTTTGAGCCAGATGCCTGCAGCCACCACAGAAACAACAGGTGACCACAGCCCAAGAAGTCGACAAATGAACATCCTTACGTCGACAAACGCGCAAACTGCTCGCAAATCCGCAAGGAGTGTCCCCGAATGCCGACAGAAAAGGAACGTCCCTAACTGTCGGCACTTAGGGACGTTCCTTTTCTGTCGGCAGTTAGGGACAGCCCTTGCCGATTCGATTGTTGAATATCTCCGTGACTACTTTACAGCTCCAGTGCCTCGGCGACTTCGGCTGCGCAGGCCAGGGCATCGGCCATGGCACTCACCACGAGCGAGCTGCCGTTGCGGGCATCACCCGCCACATACACCGGCGCGGCATCCGCGGCGACGCCCTCCGTGCGAGCCGCGAGATGCGAGCCCTCGGCAGCCATCACCGGCAGCGGACGACCAGCGGTGGCAACAGGCACGCTCACCGCATCGAACACACCGTACTCCGGACCCGTAAAGCCGCAGGCGATGAGCACCAGCTGCGCTGGCACCTCGTGCTCGGAGCCCGCGATGCGCTCGGGCTTTCCCGCCGACCAGTCCAGATCGACCACGCGCAGACCCGCAGCCGCACCCTTCTTGTCCAGCAGCACCTCGAGTGTATCCACGGCCCAGGCACGCATCTCGCCACCCATCGCAGCGATAGCCTCCTGCTGGCCGTAATCGGTCTTCTTAACGTTGGGCCACTGCGGCCAGGGGTTGCCTGCCGCGCGCTTATCGGGCGCAGCCGGCAAGAACTCAAACTGGCGCACGCTGCGCGCGCCCTGACGCACCGCGGTACCCACGCAGTCGTTGCCGGTATCGCCACCGCCAATGACCACGACGTCCAGGCCGCGTGCGTTCACCGCGGGCTTGCCGCCATCGAGCACCGAGACGGTCGAAGCCGTCAGGTAGTCCACGGCATACACCACGCCCGGGGCATCAATGTTCGCAGCCGAAAGTCCACGCGGAGCACGGGCGCCGGCAGCCACCACGGCGGCGTCAAAGTCGTCGAGCCTGGCGGTAACCTTGGGATCGCTCACGTCGGCGCCCAGCTCGAACACAATACCCAGCTCGCGCATGAGCGCCACACGACGCTCGACCACAGACTTCTCGAGCTTCATGTTGGGAATGCCGTACATGAGTAGGCCGCCGGGGCGGTCGTCGCGCTCAAACACCGTCACGCGGGCACCGCGACGTGCAAGCTCCCATGCTGCCACCAGGCCAGCCGGGCCGGAACCAACCACGGCGACCGAGGGCGCGTCCTCCCCTGCCGGCTCAAAGCGACGTGGGCCGCCGTTGGCCCACTCATGGTCGCTGATCGCACGCTCGTTATCGTGAATCGTCGTGGGTTGGCCGTCGACCGAGCCCAGGTTGCACGCGGCCTCGCACAGTGCCGGGCACACGCGGCTCGTGAACTCAGGCATGGGCGAGGTGAGCGACAGGCGCTCGGCAGCCTCATCCCAGCGGCCGCGGTACACCAGCTCGTTCCACTCGGGAATCAAGTTGTGCAGCGGGCAGCCGCTCGGACGTGCCTTGCCAAAGCTCGCGCCCATCTGGCAAAACGCCACGCCGCACATCATGCAGCGGCTCGCCTGGGCGCGACGTGCGTCGTCGTCGAGCTCCACGTACAGCGGATCGAAATCACGGCTGCGCTCCTCCACGGGACGCAGCTCGTGGGTCACGCGATCGATATCAAGAAAAGCACCGGGCTTACCCATGACACTTACGCCTCCTTCTTGGTCGAAGCAACAGGGCTGGCAGCCACGGACGCAGCGCCCGCAGCACCGCCCGCAGCACCGCCCGCAGCATCGAAGCGAGCGACATCCGCAGCGCTCGCGCGACCGGTCACGATGTCAAACGCCAGCTCCTCTGCCTGCGCATGCGTCTTGCCGACGGCCTCGGCGGCGGCGACAATCGCCAGCACACGCTCGTACTCGGTCGGAATGACCTTCACGAAGTGCTTGCTCATCGTCTCAAAGCTGTAGAGCAGCTTGATGCCGCGCGGGCTCTGCGTCGCGTCCACGTGCTCTTGGATGAGCTCGCGAATCTGTGCCAGCTCGCCGGCCGTCGAGGCCTTGAGCTCAACGCTCTCGTGGTTCACGCGGGCATCGAGCGTGCCGTACTGGTCAAAGACATAGGCCACGCCGCCCGTCATACCGGCGGCGAAGTTCTGCCCGACCTCACCCAGGATAAGCGCCAGACCGCCCGTCATGTACTCGCAGCCATGGTTGCCGCAGCCCTCGACCACCACGGTGGCACCGGAGTTGCGTACGCCAAAGCGCTGGCCGGCCAGGCCGTTGATGAAGCCACGGCCGCTCGTGGCGCCAAAGAACGCAACGTTGCCCACGATGATGTTTTCGTCGAACTTATAGGTCGCATGCGGGTTGGGGCGCACCGACACCTCGCCGCCCGAAAGGCCTTTGCCAAAGTAGTCGTTGGCGTCGCCGCACACGTTGAGCGTAATGCCGCGCGGCAGGAAGGCGCCAAAGCTCTGACCGGCCGAACCATCGCAATCGATGGTGATGGAGCCGGCGGGCAGGCCCTCGGGATGCGCCTTGGTCACCGCATTGCCCAGAATGGTGCCCACGCAGCGGTTAACGTTGGCGATGTCGGCATGGAAACGAATCGGGCGCAGGTGCGCACGGGCATTGGCCGTGTAGGGCACGAACAACGTGGAGTCGAGCGTCTTGTCGAGCTCGCTGTCGGCAGCCATCTGCGGCAGGAAGTGACGACCGTCGGCACCCGGGATATGGGCACCGAACTCGCAGGTCGCGCTCGCCAGCACGGGCGACAGATCGAGCAGGTTGGCCTTACGGTTGCCCGGGACCTCAATCTGGCGCAAGCACTCGGGATGGCCGACCATCTCGTCGACGGTGCGGAAGCCCAGGCTCGCCATGACCTCGCGCAGTTGCTCGGCAACAAAGAGCATAAAGTGCTCGACGTGCTCGGGCTTGCCGCGGAAGCCGCGACGCAGGCGGCAGTTTTGCGTGGCGATGCCGGCGGGGCAGGTATCCTGCTGGCAGTCGCGCTGCATGAGGCAGCCCATCGAGATGAGCGGCATGGTCGCAAAGCCAAACTCCTCGGCGCCCAGCAGGCAGGCGACGGCAACATCGGTGCCGTCCATGAGCTTGCCGTCGGCCTCGAGCACCACGCGCGAGCGCAGGCCGTTTTGCAGCAGCGTCTGCTGGGCCTCGGCAAGGCCGAGCTCCAGCGGCAGGCCGGCATGCCAAATGGAATCGCGCGCCGCGGCACCCGAGCCGCCATTGTGGCCGCTGATCAAGATCTTGTCGGCAGCGCCCTTGGCCACACCGGTTGCGATGGTGCCGACGCCGGCCTCGCTGACCAGCTTGACCGACACGCGCGCGCCGGGGTTGGCATTCTTAAGGTCAAAGATCAGCTCTGCCAGGTCCTCGATGGAGTAGATGTCGTGGTGCGGCGGAGGCGAGATCAGGCCGATGCCGGGCGTGGACTGACGGACCTCGGCAATCCAGGGGTAGACCTTCTTGCCGGGCAGGTGGCCACCCTCGCCGGGCTTGGCGCCCTGGGCCATCTTGATCTGAATCTCGAAGGCGCTGCACAGGTAGCGGCTCGTCACGCCAAAGCGCGCACTTGCCACCTGCTTGATCGCGGAGTTCTTGGAATCACCGTTAGCCAGCGGGGTCTCGCGACGCGGATCCTCACCGCCCTCGCCCGAGTTGGAACGGCCGTGCAGGCGGTTCATGGCGATGGCCATGCACTCGTGTGCTTCCTTGCTGATGGAGCCGTACGACATGGCGCCGGTGTTAAAGCGGCGGACGATGTTGAGCGCGGGCTCGACCTCGTCGAGCGAAACCGGCGTGCGGCCGCTGGCATCAAAGTCGAGCAAGTCGCGCAGACGCACGGCACGGCCGGTGCGGTGCAGGCGGGCGCTGTACTCCTTAAAGGTGTCGTAGCTGTCCTCACGGCAGGCGGTCTGCAGCAGGTAGACGGTCTGGGGGTCGATGAGGTGTTCCTCGCCGCCGAGCGGGCGCCACTTGGTCAGGCCCAGCGTGGGCAGCTGATCGGGAGCCGGGCTCTTAAGGATAGCGAGCGCGGCGTCGTAGCGCTCGTTTTGCTCGCGTTCAACGTCCTCGACACCCATACCGCCCACACGGCTCACCGTGCCGGCAAAGTACGCGTTGACGAACTCCGGCGTAAAGCCCACGGCTTCGAAGATCTGCGCCGAATGGTAGCTCTGCACCGTGGAGATGCCCATCTTGGACATGATGGAGACGATGCCGGCGGTCGCAGCCTTGTTGTAGTTGGCGATGCCCTGCTCGGCCGTCACGTCCAGGTCGCCGCGTGCCGCCAGATCGCGGATGCACGCATGTGCGTTGTACGGATAGATGCCGCTCGCGGAGTAGCCCACCAGTGCCGCAAAGTCGTGCGGGGACACGGCGTCACCGCACTCCACCACGATGTCGGCAAAAGTACGAACGCCAGCGCGGATCAGGTGGTTGTGCACGCAGCCCACGGCGAGCAGCGACGGCACGGGCACCTCGCCCGCAGCGGCACGATCGCTCAACACCACAATGTTCACGCCGTCGCGGACCGCAGCCTCAACGTCCTCGGCAAGCTGTTTGAGCGCAGCCTGCAGCGCGCCCTCGCCGGCATCGCGGCGGTAGACGGCACGGAAACGACGGGTCTTAAAGCCAACACGGTCGATGGCACAGATATGCTCGAACTCTTCCTCGTTGAGCAATGGGCGCTCCAAGCGCACCAGCTGACAGGCCGTGCGGGAATCCTCGAGCAGGTTGCCGTGGTTGCCCAGGTAGAGCGTGGTCGAAGTCACCATGTGCTCGCGCAGGGCATCGATCGGAGGATTCGTGACCTGAGCGAACAGCTGATAGAAGTAGTCAAAGAACGAACGCGTCTTCTTGGACAGGCAGGCCAACGGCGCATCGATACCCATCGAGGCGAGCGGGGCCTTGCCCTGCTGGGCCATGGGGCGCACGACCTCGTCAACATCATCCCAGTGATAGCCGAGCTTGGCCATGCGCACGGCGGCGGGCACCTCGGCATCCTCGGCGGGCGCGGGCGCGGCGGGCTCATCGAGCGCGTCGACGGTCAGTGTCTCCTCGGCAATCCAGTCGCGGTAGGGCTTCTCCTTGGCATAGCGGGCGCGCAGCTCGTCGTTGTAGATCACGCGGCCGCGGGCAAAATCGACCTCGAGCATCTGGCCCGGTCCCAGGCAGCCGCTCGTCAGGATGTTCTCGGGGCTCACCTCGATGGTGCCCACCTCGCTTGCCAGCATAAAGCGGCCATCGCGCGTCACGTAGTAGCGGGCGGGGCGCAAGCCGTTGCGGTCGAGGGCGGCGCCCAGCGTGCGACCGTCGGTAAAGGCGATGGCCGCCGGGCCGTCCCAGGGCTCCATGAGCATGGACTGGTAAGCGTCGTAGGCGCGGCGCTCCTCACTCAGGCTATCGTTGTGGTCCCACGGCTCGGGCAGCAACATGGACGCGGCACGCGTGAGCGGGCGACCGTTCATGACCAAGAATTCGAGCACGTTGTCCAGAATCGCGGAGTCGGAACCCTCGCGGTTGATGATGGGCATCACGCGCTCAAGATCGTGCTGCAGCACGGGGCTGTACAGGTTGGGTTCGCGGGCGCGAATCCAGTTGACGTTGCCCTTGAGGGTGTTGATCTCGCCGTTATGGATGATAAAGCGGTTGGGGTGCGCACGCTCCCAGCTGGGCGTGGTGTTGGTGGAGTAGCGCGAGTGGACGAGCGCCACGGCCGTTTTGACGGCGGCGTCGTTGAGGTCGATGAAGAAGCGGCGCATCTGCGTGGCGACCAGCATGCCCTTGTACACGATGGTGCGCGAGCTCATGGAGCACACGTAGAAGATCTTGTCTCGCAGGGCAAACTCGGCATCGGCCTTCTTTTCGATGGTGCGGCGGCACACGTACAGGCGACGCTCAAAGGCATCGCCGGCGGGCGTGTCGTCCGGACGGCCCAGGAAGGCCTGCAGGATAGTGGGCATGCAGGCGCGGGCCGTCTCGCCCAGGTCGTGCGGGTCGACGGGCACCTCGCGCCAAAAGAGCAGCGGCACGCCGGCCTCGGCACAGCCCTCCTCAAACACGCGGCGGGCATCCTCTACGCCCTTGTCGTCCTGCGGGAAGAACAGCATGGCCACGCCATAGTCGCCCTCTGCCGGCAGAATCTGACCGCACTTTTGAGCCTCTTTACGGAAAAAGTGATGCGGAACCTGGAACAGGATGCCAGCGCCATCGCCGGTATTCTTCTCGAGTCCCGTGCCGCCGCGGTGCTCCAAGTTGACCAGAATGGACAGTGCGTCGTCCAGAATCTGGTGATGGCGCTCACCGTTGATATCGGCAAGCGCGCCGATGCCACATGCATCGTGGTCGAATTCGGGGCGATAAAGGCCCTGCTGCTGAGCGGAATCTGCCTGCATCGCGATCCTCCCCTAGATATTTAGACAGTCAGTTGAATAGGCATAGTAGGAGCATCGCCGGCCCGTTGTGTTTCCCACCCGTTTCGAAACAATCGCGTAACGCACGCCGGTCATCAACGTCTTGCTATCAAACGTGTACGTCAGCGCCCAAGTTCGACCTGTAAACTCACCGCTTCAAACATCTCAATCTGTAACAGGAGGAGCCGATTTTGGCGCCTAGATGTTACAGATTGAGATTTTCTGCGGGACGGTTTTGGTTTGTCTCGATCTGTAACACGAAGGGCCGGTTTTGGCGGTCAGCTGTTACAAATCGAGATTTTCCATAGGACCATTTCTTCCTGTCTCGATCTGTAACAGCTAGGCCCAATTTCCATCCCCAGTTGTTACAGATCGAGACATTTCGGCAGTCCCCTTGCGCCATCCTATTCAAATACAACTATTTTGTTAGTCTTGGTTAACTTTTGAACCTAAAACGGGTATCCTTTGCGGCGTCAAGCAAACGGCACGCACACTGTGCCAGATCAAGGAGGCCCCTATGGCGCACCGAGCAGACCAACAGACGATGCAACTCGTCCTTATCCGTCACGGAGAATCCGAGTGGAACAAACTCAACCTGTTCACCGGCTGGACCGATGTTGAGCTCACGGACACGGGCCGCGAAGAAGCCGCCGCAGGCGGTCGAGCCCTCAAAGAAGCCGGTTTCGACTTTGACGTCTGCTACACTTCGCGCCTCAAGCGCGCGATCCACACCCTCAACATCGTGCTCGGCCAAATGGATCGCGAGTGGCTGCCCGTCATCAAATCCTGGAAGCTCAACGAGCGCCACTACGGAGCGTTGCAGGGTCTCAACAAGGCCGATGCCGCGGCAGAGCACGGCGACGAGCAGGTGCTCATCTGGCGCCGTTCCTTCGATGTCTGCCCGCCGGCGCTCGAGCCGGGCGACAGTCGCGACCCCCACACCCAGGAGCAATACCGCGACGTCGCGCCCGATCAACTGCCCTATACCGAGTGCCTCAAGGACACGATCGCCCGCGCCTGGCCCTATTTCGAAGACGAGATTCGCCCCCAGATGCTCGCCGGCAAGCGCGTACTCATCGCCGCGCACGGCAACTCCCTGCGCTCACTCGTCATGAAGCTCGAGCACCTCACGCCCGAGGAGATCCTCAAGGTCAACATCCCCACCGGCGTGCCGCTCGTCTACACCTTCGATACCGATTTCAATGTCCTCGACAAGCGCTACATCGGCGACCCGGCGACCATCGCCGCCAAGATCGACGCCGTGGCCAATCAGGGCAAGGCGCGCAAGTAGCCCAAACCTAAACCCAGAGCGTGGCGCCGCGCAACCCAAGTGCAGCGCCACGCCACCCCAACGTAGGAACCAGCCATGCTCAACCATCTCAAACAACACTTTGGCTCGCACCGCACCGGAGGCCACGGAGGTCTAGACATTGCGCGGCATATCGGCCCCGGGCTGCTCGTGACCGTCGGCTTTATCGACCCGGGCAACTGGGCCTCCAATATGGCCGCGGGCTCGCAGTTTGGCTACGCGCTGCTGTGGATCGTCACGCTGTCCACGATTATGCTCATTGCGCTGCAGCACAACGCGGCACACCTGGGTATCGCCACGGGCGCCTGTCTTGCCGAGGCCACGACCCGCTTTCTCCCCCGCATCGTGGGACGCGCGGTGCTCGGCAGCGCCTATCTCGCGACCATCGCCACCACCATGGCCGAAGTCCTGGGCGGCGCGATTGCCCTTCAAATGCTCTTTGGGCTACCCGTGCGCGCGGGCTGCGTCATCGTGGCGGCAGTATCGATGGCGATGCTCATGACGAACTCCTACAAGCATGCCGAACGCTGGATCATCGCCTTCGTAGGCGTGGTAGGACTCTCGTTTTTGGCCGAGCTTGCACTAGTCAAGGTCGACTGGCCGCAAGCCGCCGCAAGCTGGATCACGCCTAGTATGCCCACTGGCTCTGCCGCGATTATCGTGAGCGTCCTGGGTGCGGTCGTTATGCCACACAACCTTTTTCTGCACTCCGAGGTCATCCAATCCATGCACTTCGAAGGCCAAGGCGAGCAGGTTATCGAAGAACGTCTGCGCTACGAGCTCTTCGACACGCTCTTTTCGATGGGCGTGGGCTGGGCAATCAACTCGGCCATGGTCATCCTGGCCGCAACGACCTTCTTTGCGCACGGCATGGTCGTAGATGACCTCGCCGTCGCAGCGGCCACGCTCTCCCCCATTCTGGGCCCGGCAAGCTCGACCATCTTTGCCGTGGCGCTGCTGTTTGCGGGCCTCTCGAGTAGTGTGACGGCGGGTATGGCGGCGGGCACCATCACCGCGGGCATGTTCGACGAGGAATACGACATACACGACCGACATTCCTCGATCGGGGTGGCGGCCTGTTTCGTCGGCGCAGTGACGGCGTGCCTAGTCGTCCCAAATCCTTTTGAAGGTCTCATCTGGAGTCAGGCACTGCTGTCGCTTCAACTGCCGATTACGGTCTTTGTGCTCATACGGCTCACCAGTTCACCCCGCGTCATGGGCAAATACGCCAATTCGCGTCCACTCAACGCGCTGCTCGTAGGGATCGGTGCCATCGTGACGATTCTCGATGTCGTGTTGTTGACAGGGATGTAATGGGGCGGGGCACCTACTCAGGCAAACGTCTCGATCTGTAACATCTAGACCCGCTTTCGATGTCTAGATGTTACAGATTGAGATCTTCTGCCGGACGGTTTTGGTTTGTCTCGATATGTAACAAGTGGGCCCAATTTCCACCGTTAGATGTTACAGATTGAGACAAAAGGTCGGTCGGACTCACAACAGACAGGATCGGTCAACAGCAACCGTGATCCCTTGGGGGCGGAGGAAAAGGGCCCCGGCCGAGAATTCGACCGAGGCCCTTGGACAGAGCTATGTTCGGCTTTCGCCGTGTGTCTGCGAGCTACTCCTCGACGAGCTCAAACTGATCGGGACCGACGCCGCACACCGGGCACACATAATCCTCGGGCAGCTCGGGCGTATCGACCTCAACCTCGTAACCGCAAACGACGCACACGAACTTATACGTCTTCTTCTCCTCAGCCATGATGTTCTCCTCTCAAACGCGACTGGTGATGTACTTCATTTATCAGTATAGATTCTCAATAATATAATGCAAGTATTTTTAAAACATTTCTAGCCTTGATACGAGGACGCCTTCGGAGGCGTCTTGCCCTTCAGGACCTTATGGTAGTAATCGTAGGTGAGCGGCGTCTCGTCACTCAAGCGCTCGGCATCCTCGACCTCGCCGATAAACAGTAGATGCGTGCCAACATCCACAGTGTCGATCAAATGGCAGCTAAACAGGGCCGCCGCGTGCTCGGGCACATAGGGCATGCCCAGAGCCGTCTCGCGGGTCTCGTATTTGGCAAACTTGTCATAATCGCTGCTGGTGCGGAACCCAAAGTTACCGATGTAGAGCATATCGGCGGTCTGATCGATCACGGTCAGCGCGAACGCTTTGGCCGAAGCGATGACGCCCGAGGTGACGTTGTCCTTGTTCACGGCAACCGAAATGCGCGGCGGCATGGACGTCACCTGCACCGCAGTGTTGATGACGCAGCCGGCGCGCAGCCCGTCTGCCGCGGCGCTCACCACGTACAGACCGCTCGGCATGGTAAAGAACGCAGTTTTGTCCATAACAATCACTCCCCTAACCCGGGTTGGAACCTCATGGATGTATGTACCCACAAAAAGGCGGCGCCCACAACGGACACCACCTTTGAGACATATGTGTCAAAACAGTATAAGCAAGATGAGACGCCCGCAGTTGCGGTGAAATAAGGACTGAATAGCCCCTCAAACAGGCAAAACAGTCCGTATTCCACCGTAACTTATACAGAACGCCTAGCGATTGCGCTCCTTGAGGGCGCGGTCGATCTCGCGCTGGACATCGCGCTTGGCCATATCCTCGCGCTTGTCGTAAAGCTTCTTGCCGCGGCCTAGGCCCAGCAGCAGCTTTACGCGGCCGTCGGTATTAAAGTAGAGCTCCAGCGGCACCAGCGCATAGCCGCGGTTGCGAAGTTTGCCGTCAAGAAAGTCGATCTCCTTGCGGTGCAGCAGCAGACGGCGCCGACGGTCGGGATCGCGATTCCACACGCCACCATGGCTATAAGGGTGGATATGCAGGCCGACGAGCCAGCACTCCCCGCCACGAATCAGTGCGAAGGTATCGGTAATCTGGCACGCGCGCTCGCGAATCGACTTGACCTCGGTACCGCTCAGCTCAATACCGCACTCAAACGTCTCATCGATAAAGTACTCGTGATGTGCCGAGCGATTCTTGGAAATGAGCTTGCGCTCGCGCTTACTGGGCATCGCCGGCCTCCTTGGCGCCATCGGCGTTTGAGCCCGCAGCCTCGCGCTTTGCCTTGCGCTCGGCGTTAAGCTCGGCATCACTCTCGCGCACCAGCTTGATAATCGCCGCGCACGCCTCTTCGCCCACCAGGTCGCGGGCACGGACCGTCAGGCGCGTAGCCTCCTGCTTGTCGCCGTCGCTCGCAGCGTCGGTCGCACACATGATCAGGCAGATGGCAATCTCGGCCGAAGGCGAGGTCGGCACGCCCTGCAGGGCGAGCTCACCCATCACATGGTCGTCACTCTCGTCCGCGGCATCCGGATAGGTGGTATGGATCTTGTTGAGCAGGCGCGTCGTATGCGCATCGTTGGGCGCCAGGCGCAGCGCCAGACGCGCGCAGCCCACGGCAGCCGAAATGTTCTCGGTCTCGGGCTCCAAGAAGTACTGACCCAAGTTGGTGTAGGCGCGTGCGGCGCACTTACCGTCGCTCGCGCGCTCCAGCACCGAGAACGAGAGCGATGCCCACTCCTGCTTGTCCTCGAGCGCGCGGAACAGCTCGGCCAAGTCCAAGCGATAGTTGCAGTTCATGGGATCCCAACGCACGGCCTGCATCAGGGCATTCCGAGCACTCACATAATCCTGCTGGCGGATGTAGGCAAACGCCATGTCGGAGTACAGGCGGTCAAAGGGAACCTCGACCTGCACCAGCTCGCGCGGATCCTTCTCCACGCGGCGATAGGCCAGGCGCTCAAACTTGCTGTCGAAGCTAAAGTACTGGCGCTTCTCCTCCGTCTTGCACTCAGCGTCGATATACTCCTCGGCGAGCTCCACCAGACGCTCAAGCAGCGGCGTCGCCGTAGCCAGGTCGCCCTGCGCCAGATAGTTCTCGGCATACGTGATGTCTTCCAAGCTGATAGGCAGGTCCATGACAACTCCTCGGTCCGGGCGGCAGACTCAACGCGCGCCTTAAATATCGGTCAATACACAAAACCCGGGTCTCTTACGAGGCCCGGGCGTTCAATTTTGGTAGCCCGTACCAGATTCGAACTGGTGATCTCCGCCTTGAGAGGGCGGCGTCCTAAACCGCTAGACGAACGGGCCATATGTAGCAAATGCAATGGCTGGGATGGAGGGAGTCGAACCCCCATTGACGGAACCAGAATCCGCTGTCCTGCCATTAGACGACATCCCAATGACTGCATCGCTGCGCTCGGCTGTGCCTTTGCGCAAGAAAGAAATATACGGGAAGTCCGGCCGTGACGCAAGCCCCAATTTTGACTTTTTTGAAATTCAGTCAAATACGGCCGACACGTGAAGGACCTGTGAAGCGCCAGCGACACGTACGGCGCCAAAGCCCGTAAAACATCCCGCATCTACCGCTGGTAGATTACAACAATGCAGCACTCACGGCTGATGGCACAATCGAACCGTCATCATTGCACGGATATCGAGGCGCCATGGACGAAGAGCTTGATTACCTATGGGAGACCCTGGGCCTCGAGATCACTGCTGACCTTTGGCCCGAACGGGACAAAATCCATCCCACTCTGCGCCCCGCCATCACGGTGATGCAGGCAAACTACCGCCGTGCATCCTTTTTGATCATGCGGATGTCATGGCACGCGGGACTCCCCGACCTTAAGCGAATCCAGGCAAGCCTCGTCGAGCTGTCCGGTATGCCGACTGTCATATCCGAGGCGCACCTGGAGCAGCGACAGCGCGAGCGACTGCAACAGCAGCGGATTCCCTTTATCTGCCCCGGCGTTCAGGCATATCTGCCCTTTATGGACGAGGAGTACTGGAGCGGCAAGCCCAACAAGCACGTAAAGGTCTACGATCCGCACGAATGGGCACAGCTCGATGATTGAGCCGAGCGAGCCCGCCGATGGAAAACACGTCCCACCCTGAGCACTCAAAACGGGTCGCACTTTCCGCAGCCGCTACAGCAACGCCTCGACCCAAGCCGATTCCCTAAAGCCGGGAATCGCAAAGTCGTCGCCCACCAACAGCGGACGCTTAACCAGCATGCCGTCGGTCGCCAGCAGCTCGTAGCACTCCCGATCCGTCATGCCCGCATCTAGACGCGCCTTCAGGCCCAGCTCTCGATATTTCATGCCCGACGAATTAAAGAAGCGCCGCACCGGCAGTCCCGAACGAGCAATCCAGGTCGCAAGCTCATCAGCCGTGGGATTGTCCAAAACGATATCGCGGTCGATATACTCTACCCCGTGTTCGTCCAGCCATGCCTTGGCCTTCTTACAGGTCGAGCACTTGGGATATTCAATAAACAGTACGGTCATGGGAATCCTCCGAATATAGATCGGCCAACGCAGGCACACGCCACACGAGGCGCCTTCGCATGATGGGCCAATTGTAGCCCACGGGTCACACGCTAAACGAACCGTACCCCGAATCCGCGTTTGATGAACGGCAGCAGCTCCATTGCCTCGGGCGTGATATGACCCGCAACGTTCATGCGCTCCTCACCGGGAAGATCGACCCGCGCAATCTCAAGCTCGCCTTCGTAGCGCCCATAGCTGCTATTGCTCACAGCGATCGACCCCGCCTTTCGAAACAGGCCGGCACCGGCATCCATCGGCACGGAATCCGGCTTAAGCGTCGTACGCGACTCCTGAGACCTAAAGATGAGGGTGCTCGAATCGGGTCGGTCGTGATGAATCTGCCCACGCACATAGGCATAACCGGGCTCAAGCTCGCATTGCAGGTCCACGTATCCGGCGGAAACATGAGCAAACTGCGTCCAGCCCGCATCGGAAAGATCGGGGTCGCCGACCAACACAATGTCGCAATCGGCGCCATGTGCAAGCTCAAGCATATTGAGAGCAACCTTTGACGCGCGACCGCGCTGCGCCTCGACCGTCGGCAGTCCCTCGAATACTGGCCCGCGAACGTTAGCATCACCCGGCACAAAAGCCATGATTTCGAATCCAAGCGCCGCAAGACGAAGATTCACCCGAGCAATGTCCTCCAGAGCTAAACCGGTATAAGGCTTGGGGTAAAAATTGTGGCAGGCGGCAAAATGAGTCACATCGGCACCGGCCTCACGCCACGATGCGATTTCATCAGAACTCACCGTCGATGCATTGACCACAATGCGAAATACACCGGACAGCTCCGCGACCCGCCGGGCGCTAAAGCCATAGTCCAAACGAAGGTATTCCAACCCCAGATCGCGCAGGTCCTCGATGCACTCAAGCCCGAGCAAATCGCACGTGCGCGGCCCCACATCGGCAATGAGCGCAATGCCACGGGCGGAAAGCAGCGACAGCACATGACGGACCTTATCGGTATACGCCGCTCCCCCATCCTCGGGAATATGCAGCGAGGTGAACGCATAGCGCGCACCCGCCGCGGCACCACGCTCAATTGTCCGCTCAATATCCTGCAGAGGGCTGGAAAGATAAATCGAAATACCCGTTTTCACGCTTCAACACTCCTTTAAAAAAGGCCGGCGGAGCAGTTAGCCCCGCCGGCACAACCATAGCATCAAGAAATCTGCCGCGCGCCGCGAGCCCTGAGCAACACGGCTCGCGATATCAAACTATTCGCCAAAGAACTCGTTGATCTTCTGCTCGTCGACGCCAAAGAACCACGTCAGGACAAAGCCGGCGGCATAGGCAAGCAGCATAGCGGCAACGTAGCCGAGCTGCTGGCCAGGAACGACGATCAGCAGGCCAAACAGACCGGAAACGCCCTGAGAAACCGTGCCGATGTGAAGCAGCGCCGCGAGCGCGCCGCCAAATCCGGCACCCAGGCAGGCCGTCACAAACGGACGAACGAGCGGCAGCGTAACGGCATACATCAGAGGCTCGCCCACGCCGAGGATTCCAACGGGAATGGACTCTGCGACGTACTTCTTGAGCTTGGCGTTCTTGGTCTTAAAGTACAGCGCCAGACCGGCACCGACCTGACCGCCGCCAGCCATCATAAGGATGGGGAGCAGGTAATTGATGCCCTTGGTAGCGCCGTCGGGATCGTTAAGCATAGCGTGGATCGGCGTGAGCGCCTGATGCAGGCCGACGGAAACCAGCGGCAAGAAGCCTGCCGACAGGATATAGCCGCCCAGGACGCCCAGCTTCTCGAAGATAAAGGTCAAAACGCTAAAGATGGCAGTCGTCAGCCATGCGCCAACCGGCTGGATGACGAGCATCAGAGCAAAGGCGCCGATGATGAGCACCAGCAGCGGGGACAAGAACGTGTCGAGTGCGTTGGGCATAACCTTGCGAATCTGACGCTCCATCCAGGCAAAAAATGCGCCAGCGATAAGAGCCGCGATCATGCCGCCCGCTGCGGGGTTGTACTGCGCATTGGTGAGCGGCAGCAGAATGGCAGTGGCAGGATCGACCGCGCCAGGCGCAAGCAGGGGCATGGCACTGTTGGCGATACACATCATGCCGGCGATGCCGCCCAGCGCAGCAGAGCCACCAAACTCACGTGCCGCGTTATAGCCCACCAAGATGGGCAGATAGGCAAACAGGGCCCAGCCCATGGAACGAATGCCCTGGTACCACCACTCGCCTGCAAGCGCACCTGCCGTCGAGACGTTAATGACGTTGCAGATACCGTTGATGAGGCCAGCCGCAATGATGCCGGGAAGCAGGGCGACGAAGACATTGGAAATCTTCTTGAGGAAGGCCTGAACCGGCTTAGACTCGTACTTGGCCTTCTGCGCGGCCTTGTTTGTGGCCGCAGCGTCAACCACGCTCTCGTCGGCAACGCCTTTCGCAAGGCCAGTGAGCTTGGAGAACTCCTCGAGCACCTTATTCACCTTGCCCGGCCCCAGCACGATCTGCATCGTGTCGTCCTCGACCAGGCCCATCACGCCGTCGAGTGCCTTAATACCCTCCGTGTCGACGTTGCCCGCGTCTTTGACGGTCACGCGCAGGCGCGTCATGCACGCCGCGTTTGCGAGCACGTTGTCTTTACCGCCCAAAAGGTCCAGCAGCTTTTGAGCCAGCTCTTTGTTCGTCATAACTCCTCCTTGTATTGGGTATCTCGTCTGGATGTCATATCAGCTCACGCCGCACACCTATTGGGCATCGGCATCGCTCTTCTCATGGCCACTCACCGCAGCACGGACATGGCCTCGCGCTCGCTCAAGAGCTACCGCAGCCTGCTCGGCATCGCAGTCCAGCAGTACCGAGACAATAGCGGTTTTTACGTGGCCGCCGGCATCTGCAAGCGCCTGAATAGCGCGCTCGCGCGTGCAGCCGGTCGCCTCCATCACGATGTTCTGGCCGCGCACCACCAACTTCTCGTTCGTCTGCTGCACATCGACCATCAGGTTTTGGTATACCTTGCCGATCTTGACCATGGCACCGGTCGAAATCATGTTGAGAATGAGCTTTTGAACCGTTCCCGCCTTGAGCCTCGTTGAGCCGGTCAGTACCTCGGGACCGGGCACGGGTTCAATGGCAAGATCTGCGCTCTCCCCGATCTTCGACCCTTGGTTGCAGGCAATTGCGATCGTCTTGCACCCAGTTGCCTTGGCGTATACAAGGCCGCCCACCACATAGGGAGTACGACCGCTTGCCGCCAGGCCAACGACAAGATCCTTGTCCGAGAGTCCACGCCCCCGCAGGTCGCTCGCGCCGAGCTCCTCACTGTCTTCGGCACCTTCGACAGCCTTGATAAACGCCGTCTCGCCTCCGGCAATGAGCCCGACAATCAGATCGGGTGACACGCCAAACGTGGGCGGACACTCCGAAGCGTCGAGTACGCCCAGACGACCGCTGGTGCCTGCGCCCATGTAAAAGACGCGCCCGCCGCGCTCGAGTGCCTCAGCAGCCCAGTCGATTGCTGTGGCAACCTGGGGCAGCACTTTTGTGACCGACTGGACGGCACGAAGATCCTCATCGTTCATCGTCGTAACGATTTGCAGCGATGTCATCGTATCGAGGTCCATAGACCTTTGATTACGCTTTTCGGTCGTGAATTTTGTTAAATCGAGCATTTCATTCACCTCATCTTTCCTGTTTCTCGATGTAGTTTTGCTTAATGACATGCGTCGCCCGTTCGTAGTCGCTGGCAACGTAAGCAGCGTACAGGGCATCGACAACCATAAGCTGGGCCATACGCGAAGCCATGGCACCGCTGCGGACCAAGGGCTCACTCGCAGCGACGCCGAGCACGGCATCGGCCATGGTGGCAAGCTTGGATGATCCATCTACTTTGGTCACGGCCACAACGGGACAGTTGTGACGTTGGGCCTCGGCGGTGCAGTCCAGCACCTCTTGCGTCAAGCCCGAGTAGCTAAAGGCGATTGCCATATCGCCCTCATGCATGTTCTTGGCACACAAGAGCTGATCATGCCAGTCGTCGTACAGATGGCACTCTTTGTCGACACGCATGAGCTTTTGTGCCAGATCGTGCGCGACCAAACGAGAGGCACCGATACCGAACAGATTGACTGCGCGTGCCCGCTTAAGATAGGCCGCGCATCGCTCCAAGACGGTGTAATCGAGCGTTCGCGCCGTCGCTTCGATCGTGCGCACGTTGCTTTTCATCACCTTCCCCACGATACGTTCGACGCTGTCATCCATGGAGATGTCCTCGAGGGCTACGTCTTTCTTGTCACCTAAGAGCGCCAGCTCGGCAATCAGTTCGCGCTGGAACTCCTTGTAGCCCGCAAAACCCAAACGCTTGCAAAAGCGCAAAATGCTCGAGGGCGAGGAGAACGTGGCATCGGCAAGACCGCGGACGGACAGCCCGACCACCTCGTGCGGATGAGCGCTCACATATGCGATGACATTGCGTTCCGCCGGGCTCGCGCTGAGCTCACGCTCGCGAAGCCGCAAAAGCAATCCGTTTGCCATCTCAAACACCTCCGTTGAGAAGAATTAAAGACCAACGAACGATTCGTACCGGATACAAACAGCTTTTACGGTACATTGTGCCGCATCGTGGCGCACAAAGGACAAGCATTCTACCGCTCGCCCCTCAAATCCGACCGCTCGGAAATACGCGCGACACAAAATAATTCAACAAGGTCGCATGATCAGAAACGGGTTTGTTACCGGCTAGCGCCTCGCATGGGCGCCGATGGGGCGCGTCTCGTGGTGCACCCATGCGGAGACCAGCAATACCAACAGCATCGCGGTGACATAGCCCGCAGCATCGAATCCTAAATCGATAACGTCGAAATGCCTGCCGGGAACAAAGATCTTATGTACCTGATCGCCAACGGAGCAGACGGCGCAAAAGAGCAACACGGGCACGCAACGGGAGCAAACGCTCCACGGACGCCTGGAAAAGCAAACCACGGCCACCGAGGCGAACAATCCGACGAAGAAAAACTCTACGGTATGGGCAACGCGACGGACGTTCGTGCCCACCCACATGCGAATGGAAGCAAGTCGGCCAGACCGGACATTCGAGGCAGCCGAATCGATGCCCCCGGTCATCCCGTTCTCGGTCTGAGCTTCACCCGTGGCATCGGCAGCCTGAACGCCCGTAGCCTGACCCTCCACCACGCGCGCGGTGGACTCGCTCAGCAACGACGTCTCCACCGCATTTTGCTCCGTCAGCACCCAGATGCCCGCCAGCGTTGCAGCGAACAGAATGATCGCGGTCCATCCGATTATTTGTTTTACGCGCGCCAAGGGCCTACCTCCTTTTTTGAATATCAGCGAGTGTAGCCCCAAATGACATCGTCACCGTATCAAAATTTGAATCGCAACAGGAAGCGACAAAGCGACGCAAACCCCTACCCCGCCTCGCGCATCCAGCGATCGAACGTCCCCACGCACACGCCCAGGCACTTTGCTGCCTGGCTGCGGGTAATATCGCCCGCCTCATAGCTATCGCGCACCAGCTCAAACTGAGGAGGGCACGGCTTGCGAGGTCGACCGAAACGGACCCCTCGCGCCCGCGCCGCTGCAATTCCCTCCGCTTGGCGCCGATGGATATTCTCGCGCTCCACCTGCGCCACGTAGCTCAGCAGTTGCAGCACAATATCGGCAATCAGGGTATTAGTCACATCCGGCGTGCCGCTTGCCCTGGCGCGCGTGTCAAGCAATGGCATGTCCAACACCACAATGGCAACCCCGAGCTCCTTGGTAATGCGACGCCATTCCTCAAGAATCTCGGAGTAATTACGACCAAGTCGGTCGATAGAAAGCACCACCAGCACGTCCCCGTCTCCCAGGACGTGCAGCAGCTCGCGATAGCGCGGTCGATCGAAGTCCTTGCCGCTCGCATGGTCGGCATAAATATTCGCCGAGCCCACGCCATAGGCGCCCAGCGCATCCAGCTGCCGATTAAGATTCTGATCGCGCGAACTCACCCGAGCATAACCATACACCGTCGCCATCTCATCCCCGCTTTCTTGTAAACCTGCCAAAAAGGGACAGGTTTATTTTGGTAGGTTTTACCTCTCGAATAGCAGGTAAGCGGGCGGCCGAGCAGACGGCAAGGTAGCCATGATCCAAATGCGGAGGGCGGCCCCGAAAGACCGCCCTCCGCTCTCCCGCCATGAGTCGAGATTTGGCTAATGGATAAGCTTAAAGTCCAAGTGCCCACGCGTGGTATTGACGCGCGAGACCTCGATAATCACGCGCTGACCCAGTTCATAGCGAGTCCCCGTGTCGGCACCTGTGAGCGTGAGCGCATCCTCGTCGAACTCGAACCACTCGTTGCCCAGGCTCTTGATCGAAACCAAGCCTTCGACCTGCGTCAGGTCCAAGCGCACGAAGAGGCCCATGGTGCTAACCCACGAGACGGTTCCGGCATAGCGCTCGCCCAGACGGTCCTCATAGTACTGGGCAATCTTGATCTTTTGCGTCGCATGGCTAGCGGCATCTGCCGCGCGCTCGGCATCGCTGCATGCGCGGCAGATCTGCGGCAGAATGCGCGGCAGCGACTCGCGCCCCTTGCCGATCAGCCGCGGCGTACGGACCAGGGCGTCCTTGCCGCCGAGCTGCTCATAGGCCAACTGCAGTTTGAGCACGCGGTGCACCACCAGATCGGGGTAGCGACGGATGGGACTCGTAAAGTGACAGTAGCACGGCGCGGCGAGCGCAAAGTGGCCCTCGTTGCGCGGCTTGTACAGCGCACGCTGCATGCTGCGCAGAAGCAGCGTGTTGACGAGCGGTGCGTTTGCCGTACCGGCGGCAGCATCAACTGCAGCCTGCAGCTCATCGGGACTCCCCAGGGCAATACCGGCAGCACGGCGATCGTCGATGATGCCCAGCTGCGCCAGCGCAACGGCGGCACCGTGCAGGCTATCGGGGCTCGGATCCTCATGCACGCGATAGCAGGCCTCGATATCACGGTCTGCCAGCCACTCTGCAACGCACTCGTTGGCGAGTAGCATGGCTTCCTCGATAAGCGACGTGGCACACGAACGCTCGCGCGCCACAATCTGCACGGGTACTCCGTCCTCATCCAATAGAGCGCGAATCTCGGCCGTGTCAAAATCGACTGAGCCGCGGGCACGACGAATACGACGGCGAAGTTCGGCGAGTTCGTTGGCGGCGACAAGGAAATCGCCGAGGTCGACGTTATAGCCGCGAGCAGTTTCCTCGCACGCAAGACCGCGCTCAAGCGCCTCCTCGCGCGAGGCCTCAGCAGCCGCAACATCCTCAGCGGCGCCTTCCAGCACCGAATACTCAACCGCGTCGGCACGCACCAGCAGCGCCTCGGCTCCGTCATAGTCCATACGCACACGCGAGCGAATCACGCTGGGGTAAGGATCGTAATGCCGCACGCGACCCTGCGCATCGAGCTCAATGTCAACGGTAAACGCAAGACGGTCCTCGTCAGGGCGAAGCGAGCATAGGTCACAGGACAGGCGTTCGGGCAGCATGGGAAGCACGCGATCGGCCAGATACACCGATGTCGTACGATGGCGAGCCTCAAGATCGATATGCCCGTCCCAAGCCACATAGTGAGAAACGTCAGCGATATGCACACCCAGCTTGTAGCCACCCTCGGGCGTGCGCTCAAGCGAAATGGCATCGTCAAAGTCGCGCGCGTCGACCGGGTCGATCGTGATGACAAAGCGGTCACGCAGATCGCGGCGGAGCGGGTCCTTAAGCGCCGCGGACACATCGAGCGAAAGCCCCTCGGCCTCGTCCAGCGCGGCCTCGGGATAGCTATCGGTATAGCCGTAGCGCGCCATCACATATTGAACGCCCAAATCGGGCGCGTCATCTCCGCCAATGCGGCGCTCGATCGTCACAGTGCCCGATTCCAGGCGCGTCGGGTAGGTCAAAATGCGCGCGACAACAGCATCACCCGAGTGGACACCCAGACGATCCGCCGAGGTGTCCTCGGGCAAAATGAAGAAGTCGGCCTTCAGGCGCGAATCGAGCGGCTCAATCACACCGAGCGGACCAGCGGTATGGTACGTACCCACCACGCTTATGGCTGCGCGCTCAACCACGCCTTCGATCACGGCGCGCCGCTCACCGTGCGGGCTGTTCTTAATGCTCACGGCAACGGTATCGCCATCCATGATCTCGCGCTTACCGCGGCCCATAACCTTGTAGTCGCCGCTCTCGGTTATGACATAGGCGCCATGCTCATGGAGCTGCACGCGCCCGGTCAGGCTCGGACGGCGTTCGCTGCGCACCGGCCCACGCTTATTGCGAGCACCGCGCTTATGCTTGTTATTGCGCCCCATGGCGCCTCCTTGCTATCGATGACGAACTCCAAAGAGTCTACCCAAATGATTCGCTTTCCTGCCGTCCCCTAGAGATCAAAAAACGGGCCGCCCCATAAGAGACGACCCGTTGGAAGGGATGAATTCCAGGCATGCCTACACGCGCAGGTAGCGGCGCATGGCGATGGCAGAACCAAAGAGACCGATAATCACGCCGACCAGAATCAGCGCAGCATAGGTCACCAGGTAGTACTGCATCGGCAGGGCAAACGACATCCAGCCGATGCTCTCCTGCAGACGCGGAATCATCAGATTACGCAGCAGCTCCAGAACGCCGATGGAAAGCAGCGAGCCCAAAATGGCCTGCAGTACGCCCTCGGTGATAAACGGGCCACGAATGAAGCCGTTGCTGGCGCCGACCAGACGCATAATCGCAATCTCACGACGACGCGCCGTGATGGACAGGCGAATCGTGTTGTTGATGAAGATGAATGCGATAAAGGTCAGAAGGCCAACGAGCACCACGGCGGCGATGCGGATGTAGTTGGTCACCTGGAACAGGCGGCTCACTTCCTCCTGGCCGTACAGCACGCTCGCGTTGACGTCGCCGTCATCCGCGATCTTCTGGAAGTCGGCGTTCTTCTTGAGCTTCTCTGCCGTGCTCTCGACCTTGGACGGATCGTCCATCTCAATTGCAAACGAAGCCGGCAGCGGGTTCTGGCCATCGAGCGCGCTCATGGTGGCGTCGGCGTTGCCCGACATCTTGCTCGTATACTCGGCCAGCGCGTCGTCCTTGTCCTTATAGGTAACGGACTTGACGTTATTCCACGTCTTAAGCTCGGCCTCAAAAGCCTGAACATCGGCCTGATCGGCGTCATCGCTAATGAACGCGTTGATGACAACCTGATCCTCGACGGTGCCGATCACGGAGTTCAGCATCGCGGAGCCCATGATGAACAGGCCGATGATAAACAGCGAAAGGAAGATCGTGATGACGGCGCCGAGCGAGGTAGTCCAGTTACGGAAGAAGTGACTGATTGCCTCTTTGAAGGAGTAGCCCACGTTAGTTGGTGCCATAGTTGCCGTAACCTCCCCTCTCCTGGTCGCGGATAACGTGGCCGCCCTCGAGGGCGATCACGCGACGGTGCATGCTATCGACCATCTCGCGGTCGTGCGTGGCGACGATCACGGTGGTGCCGGTGCGGTTAATACGCTCGAGCAGCTTCATGATGCCCAGCGAGATCGCCGGGTCGAGGTTACCCGTGGGCTCGTCGCAGATCAGCAGCGGCGGACGGTTGACCATAGCGCGGGCGACGGCGACGCGCTGCTGCTCGCCACCGGAAAGCTGGTCGGGCAGCGAGTCCATCTGATCGGCCAGACCGACCAGACGCAGCACCTCGGGCACCTGGCTGCGAATGACGCCCTTGGGCTTGCCGATGCACTGCAGGGCAAACGCCACGTTTTCGTAGGCGGTCTTTTGCGGCAGAAGCTTAAAGTCCTGGAACACGGCGCCAATCTGGCGGCGCAGGAACGGAACCTTGCGGTTCTTGATCTTCATGAGGTCCTGACCGGCAACCAGGATGCGGCCACTTGTCGGCTTGACGTCGCGGTTGAGCGTCGACAGCAGCGTGGTCTTACCCGAGCCGGAGTGACCGACCAGGAAGACGAACTCGCCCGGATAGATCTCGATGTTGATGTCGTCGAGTGCGGGCTTGTTGGGCTGTGCCGGATAGATCTTGGTGACATGCTCCATAAGGATGACGGGCTCGACACCGGCCTGCTTGGCCATCTTCTTGCGGCTGGCCTGCGGATCGATGGGCGCAAACACCGACGTAAAATCGGGGTTGTTGAGCGCGTTATCGAGGCTTGCGACCTCGGCCGCCTGATCGCTCTCGACCACCGGGGCAGCAGGCTGCGTGGGGTCGGGAATAGCGGCAAAGAGACCGGACTGCGCAGGCTGAGGAGCCGGTGTCGCAGGGACCATGGGGTCGGGAATGCCGGCCATGGTAGGCTGCGGCGTGGCGGCGCCAGCCTGAGGCTGCTCCACGCGAGCGGTCACGGCCTGAACGGGCTCAAAACCCGCCGTGCCGGAAAGCGCGACATCGCTGGTGGGATTGTAGGCAAAGGGATCGGATGCCGGCTGTGCCTGATCTGCCGGCTGAGCGGGGGCCTGAGCAACAGGCTGGCCCTCTGAATCCGGAGTGGCGAAACGACTGCCCTGGACGCCTGTCTGCGTCTTGGGGGCATCATCGCCCGCACCGGAGGTACGGAAGTGGTTACCCACTGGTGCTCCTTATCGTCGTGCGTTTAAACTACATGAGCGCTTTGTATTTTAGCAGCATTAGCTTTACTGCACATAAGAAGCATGGCGGGGTTTGGGTCTCACCGGCCGGGCGCAGGGTTACCTCCCAAATCGTCCTCGCGCATGGCCGGCATTTGTCCTGCTCCTGCGGAGCTGCGGACAAACGCCGGCCTGCGCTGCGGAAAGATTTGGGAGGTAACCCTGCGCCCGGCCTGCGGCTACTATGGGGCCGACGCACCAACTTGAGATGCTGCGCATACAAAGTTGGAAGGGTCTGAATTGCACTTTGTTGGGATGGGCCCGTTTCCCCATGGGAACTTTGCTTGGCAGGACTCTAATTTAAATTCAGCATAAACAGGGGCGCCCTCTTTGAGGACGCCCCTGTTCTGGCTTGTTTGCGGTTGTCGACGCGATACTTTGCCTCGTCTTGCCTTATGCCAAGAACTCCTTGGTGGTTGCCACGATGTTGGCGGCGTCCAGGCCGTACTTGTGCAGGAGCTCGGCACCCGGGCCGGACTCGCCGAAGGTGTCGTTGACGCCAATCTTCTTGAGCGGCGTCGGGCACTGCTCGCACAGGACGTCGGCGACGGCACTGCCCAGACCACCGATCACGGAGTGCTCCTCGACGGTCACGACGTGGCCGGTCTTGGTAGCGCTCTTGACGACCAGGTCGGCGTCGATGGGCTTGATGGTGTGCATGTTGATGACCTCGGCGTCGATGCCCTCGGCAGCGAGCTGCTCGGCGGCCTCGAGGGCCTCGCCGACCATCAGACCGCAAGCGATGATGGTCACATCGGCGCCCTCGCGCATGACAATGCCCTTACCCAACTCGAACTTGTAGGTCTCGGGGTCGTTGATAACCGGCGAGGCCAAACGGGCGAAGCGCATGTACACCGGGCCGTCGCACTCGTAGGCGGCGCGCGTCACGGCGCGGGCCTCGACGTCGTCGGCGGGAACGATCACGGTCATGCCGGGGATGACGCGCATGAGGGCGATATCCTCGCAGCACTGATGCGTGGCGCCGTCCTCGCCGACCGAAATACCGGCGTGCGTGGCGCCGATCTTGACGTTGAGGTGCGGGTAGCCGATGGAGTTGCGGACCTGCTCAAAGGCGCGACCGGCAGCGAACATGGCAAAGGTACTCGCGAAGGCAACACGACCAGTGGTCGCGATACCGGCGGCGACGCCCATCAGGTTGCTCTCGGCAATGCCCACATCGAAGAAGCGGTCGGGGCAAGCGGCCTTAAACTTACCGGGCGCGAGGACGTCGAGCGCGTGACGACCGCGCAGGAGCGCGAGAACCGCACGCTGACGCAGCTTGCGGGGATGCTCTCGCTCCCCGAGCCGCCCGAGCGCATGGAGTCCTACGATATCTCAAACACCGGCGCGAGCGACATCGTTGCGTCGATGGTCGTCTATGAGGGCGCAAAGCCCAAGAAGAGTGCCTACCGGAGATTCAAGATCAAGAGCCTGTCGGCCCACCCGGACGACTATGCCTCCATGGAGGAGGTGCTCACGCGCCGCATCCAGCGCTATCTGGACGGGGACGAGAAATTCAGCCCCCTGCCGGATGTCATGCTCATCGACGGCGGCATCACGCACGCGGGCGTCGCCGAGCGCGTGTGCGCGCAGATGCATGTGCGTGTGCCGATCTTCGGCATGGTCAAGGACGACCGCCACCGCACGCGCGCGCTCGTCACCGCACAGGGCCGCGAGATCGACCTGCACGCCGCGCCGAACGTCTTCGCCCTGATCGGTCAGATCCAGGAGGAGACGCACCGCTTTGCCATCACGTTCCACCACGAGAGCCATTCGAAGTCCTCGACCCGCTCGGCACTCGACGGGATTCCGGGCGTCGGCAAGGTGCGCGCTCAGGCGCTGCTCAAGACGTTCAAGAGCGTTAAGGCGATTCGGGAGGCGGACATTTTCGCCCTTGAACGTGCCCAACCAACGCCTTCTCGCTCCTCGTTCTGCAATAGGTAGACGTTGGGATCGCCCGTTCTCTCGAAGTAGCCATTGACAGGTGCTTTAGCATGGAGATCGGCAAACTGCCACACGCCCCCGTCATCGTCGACAAACCCGAACGACACCGTAGGAGAATGAGCTCCTACAGGGCCTTCCCCGCTTGACCATGAGCCCTGAAGCTGGAATCCGTGCTCGAACCCGTCGGCGAACTTTCCCACCTCGTTGGTGGCCGCATAGATGCAGGCGCCGACCAGAACAACCGAGCAAACCGCAATCAGCAATGCAATGGCCCAGCGATAGATGCGCTCGCTGCGATCTTGCTGCGTGATGCGCTCCTTCAGAAGTCCGGTCTCGAGCACCAACTCATCAGGACTTCGCTCCACCGGCGCCGATTCCCCCAGCAGTTCGGCGGCGCTTACGCCGAGGGCGCAGGCCAGGGCCACGAGCGAATCGGCGTCGGGGACCGAAGTGCCGCGCTCCCACTTCGAGACGGTCTGGCGCACCACATGAACGCGCCCCGCCAGCTCGTCCTGGCTAAAGCCTTGTTCGATACGCAGCTTCTTAATGGTGTCCTTCAGCATGGCGCCAGCCCTTCTCGGAAACGTTCTCACCGCTTCACCGTAACAAGAAAGCTCCGCATGCGCAAGCAACGATGCTTAACAAAGGATCGCTGAACTGGTACTTCATAGACCGACGCGCCGAAGGCACCATCCTCCGGCGCGCGGTTTGCCGCAAGCTAGAAGCGAGACGCCTTACAGGGCCGCGGTGGCAATGCAGCCGGCGAGGATGAAGACGGCAGCGGCGAGCAGGGCGGCGGCGCAGAGCGTGGTGATCATGATGGGCTCCTTTCGCTCGGGCGGAACGCGGACTGCGGGGTGGCGCCCTGGGGTTTCGTCTCTCGGCAGTTCCACGTTCCTCATTTTCGATGAGACCATCATGACAGCACCCACTTACGCTGCCGTTGCGCGCACCTTACGGTTTTGTCGTTTAGGCTTCCGCCTTGGCGAGGAAGGTGTCGGGATCGAGGTCTTCCCAGGAGGAGAGCAGGAAATCGGCGCGCTCGAACAGCTGGTCGCGGGTGCCGGAGATGTCGTTGTCGTAGATGGCACCAGTGCGGTAGCCGGCCGCGCGCAGGGTGTCCAGGGCGTAGGCGGCATCTTCGAAAGCCCAGGTATGGGCGCGGTCGGTGCCAAGAAAGCTGCGGGCGTGATCGTAGATGGCCGGCTCGCGTTTGCTCGTCTGCAGGTCGCCTAAGGACACGATGGCCTTCATATAGGGGGCGAAACCGCAACGTTCGACGCAGGTGGCCAGCATGTCGGCCGGCGTGGAGGAGGCCACCGCCATGGGCACGCCGCGCTCGTGCAGGGCACGCACGAAGGCCAGCGCGCCCGGGCGAGCCTCCACTTCGTTGGCGTAGAAGGCGCGCATGCGGTCGAAGATCATCTCGAGCACCGCCTCGTTGCTCTCGCCGAGACCGCATTGCTCATGTAAATAGGCGCTGGCCTCGGGCAGCGACATGGTGGTGATGGCTTCGGCGTCGGCCTCGGTCAGCGTGATGCCAGCCTCGGCCGCCAGCGTGCGATCCACCTCATGCCACGCTCCCATGGAATCCACCAGCGTCCCATCGCAATCGAAAATGATGCCAATCACTTATTCCTCCACGCGAATGACGGAAGGCGTGTCCAGCACCACGTTGTCCAGGGCCAGGGCCTCTTCCAGAGCCTCGCGGATGTCGCGCTCGCGGCAGCGGTGGGTGACCACTACCTGGTCGACGCGCTCGGCGCCGGAGCGGCCGCGCTGCACGATGGACTTCACCGAGATGTTGTGACGCGCGAACACACCGGCCATGGTTTCCAGAACGCCCGGACGGTCGGTCACCGAGAAACGCAGGTAATAGCGCATGACCAGCTCGTCCATGGACAGGATGGGCAGGTCATCGGTGCAGGTGCAGCCCACAATGGGAGCCACGCCCTGCTGAATGTGGCGCGCAACTTCCAGCACGTCGCCCATGACGGCGCTAGCCGCGGCACCCGCGCCGGCGCCCTCGCCGAAGAACATGGTCTCGCCCACAAAGTCGCCCACCACGTAAATGGCGTTGAACACGCCGTTCACGGTGGCCAGCTGGTGGTTCGTCGGGATCATGGTGGGATGCACGCGTACATCGACCCCATCCTCGCGGCGATGGGCGATGGCCAGAAGCTTGATGACGTAGCCCATGTCACGAGCAGCCTCGATATCCACCGGCGAGATATTCGTGATGCCGTCGGTAAAGACATCGTCCAAGGTCACGCGCGAGTTGAAGGCGATGGAAGCCAAGATGGCGATCTTCGCCGCCGCGTCGAACCCGCCCACGTCCGCCGTGGGGTCGGCCTCGGCGAAGCCCTTCTGCTGCGCCTCATGCAGGGCATCCTCGTAGGACAGGCCGTTGTCGGCCATGCGGGTGAGCATATAGTTGGTAGTGCCGTTCACAATGCCCATGACCGAGGTGATCTCGTTGGCGATGAGCGAGTGCTTCAGCGGATCGATGATGGGAATGCCGCCGCCCACGGACGCCTCGAAGGCCAGCTCCTTGCCTGCGGCTTCGGCAGCTTCCATGACCTCCTTGCCATGGGTGGCCATGAGCGCCTTGTTGGCCGTAACCACGTTCTTGCCGGCGGCGAGCGCGCCCGTCACGACCGTGCGGGCGATGGTGGTGCCGCCGATGAGCTCCACCACGATATCGATCTCGGGATCGTTGATGATGTTGTTGAAGTTGTCGGTGAACAGGTGGCCGACCCCGTGGGCCTCGGCCTCGGCCGGCGACAGCGAGCACACGCGCGCCAGTTCGATATCCACGCCGAAGTGGCGCAGGAAGTCGTCCTTGTGCTTCTGGATGATGTCGATGCACCCACCGCCAACGGTGCCGGTGCCCACCAAGCCGATTTTCACTGCCATGTTACGTCCTCTCCCGAGCGCGAAAGATCTCTATGATCGGACGATTATACAGGCACAGCCCTGGAAGTCGTCCGTCAGGGCGGGGAGAGGGCGGTTTCCCAGCCCTCGAGACATGTCAAAACCGTAGCACGGGGCCGTATTTTGCCAAGAGCCAAGCTTGAATGCGACATTTTAGGCGGTCGTGCTACGGTGTTTGCCAATGTAAACTTCTACACTTCTTGGAAAACGCCTGCTCAGAGATTTGTATCCCTTAGAC
>OGWV01000186.1_pt1 | contig 33516 bp, 26 predicted proteins | sample 1576081 | NCBI WGS metagenome assembly OGWV01 (sample SAMEA3541541, study PRJEB24748) | human gut metagenome | biome: human gut; feature: human-associated habitat; material: faeces | place: China | collected 2012 | reverse complement strand
TCTACCAGCAGTTCCCGCTGTGATACTGCCTACGGCTGGTTGTGCGATCCTATGATTCATGCATGATTCACGTAAGATTCAGCCGTGGACCATGCGGACTGCGTTTGCCTGATCTTCCGATAAAAAGGTGCGTGCTTCCACCATATGAATGCGGTTGTGTGCGTTAGTCCCCGAAGCAGTGTAGTATTGGGCAAGTTGCAAACTTTTACCCTTTGAGTTTAAGAACGGAGGCTGAGATGGGCTCGGTCATCAAGAAGCGCCGCAAGCGCATGAGCAAGAAGAAGCACCGCAAACTGCTTCGTAAGACTCGCCACCAGCGCAAGTAGTCTTCAGGCGCGGTTGAAGCGTCGCTTAAACAAAATCCCGTATGTCTTCTTGAGGTATGCGGGATTTTTGCATATTGCAAAGAAATAAACGAAAAGTACGAGAATCGAAAATCAATAGATGCAAAAAGAAGGCTGTGCGTTCGAAGTTGAACGCACAGCCTCATATGGTTTCGTGTAGGTTCGCGAAAATCCGCGGAAAATGCGGAACTTACGCTACTTCAAACTCACTTGTTGGAGTTGGTGAGCACGCGCGGACCGTTGGGATCGCCCACGATGACCTGGTCCACCATGTGCAGGAACAGGCCGTGCTCCACCACGCCAACGGTGTTGATGAGATCGTCGGCCAGAGCCTCCGGGTGTTCGATGCATTCGAGGTGCAGATCGACCACGTAGTTGTTCTCGTCGGTGCGCACCGGCTGGCCTTCGGCGTCGAGGCGAAGCACCGGCTTGTAGCCGCGGGATTCGAACTTCTTGACGACCTGGCCTGCGCCGAACGGAATCACCTCAACCGGCAGCGGGAACTTGCCGATGGTGTCCACAACCTTGGACTCGTCCACGATCCACACGATCTTGTTGGAGTTGGTGGCCACGATCTTCTCCCACAGCAGAGCGGCGCCGCCGCCCTTGATGCCGTTGAAGTTCTTGTCGACCTCGTCGGCGCCGTCGATGGTCACGTCGATGTGATCAACGTCATCGATGTCGACGATTTTGATGCCGTAGCCTTCTGCCTGCTCCTGAGTGCGGCGGGATGTGGTCACGCCGGTGAACTCCAAGCCTTCCTCCTGCACGCGGCGGCCGAGCTCGTCGACCAGGAAGCGCACGGTCGAGCCGGTGCCCAGACCTGCGATCATGCCGTTCTGAATCAGCTTGGCAGCTTCGATGCCGGCTGCCTTCTTCAATGCGTCCTGCTGTGCCTTGTCCATGATCCTCCTTCGATATGGGGTTAAGACCGTCTCCATATTATCGGATGTGTTGATTTTTGTGCGTTTGCGGACATGTCATGAACGAAGGTGTGCCATTGGTGGTCAGCAAATGTTTTCACAGGATGTTTCACGCATTTTCGAGGCGTTAAGGTCGAAAGTGCTGGCTCGTTAGTTGTGCTTGACTGCAAATGGCGCTTCGTCGAGGACGAGCGTGCCGTCGCCTTGCACGTAGCCTTCCACCGCGATGTAACCGCGGATCAGGCGTGGCTTGCCGTCGAACGTCGGACTGGAATTTGGCGGGGGAGTGAAGCGAATGGTGCCCGACACCGCCAATCCCGAAGGACTGGCGCGATGCGGCAGTTTCGGCAAGTCGGCGACGGCGTTCGTTGGCGCCGACGCGTTTGCGGATTCGGCTGATTCGCTCGTTGGCGCCGGCGTGTTTTCCGAGGAATTCGCGGATTGTTCGTTCTGTGCATCGTCGGCTGGCTGCCGCTCGTCATGCTCGTGGGGAAAACAGTCCGGCTTGAGCAGCATTTCGGCATACGATTTGCGCGGTGCCTCGGCGTCAGGCGTCGTGCCATCAGGCATGGTCGTATCAAGCGCGGTGGTCGGTTCCGGCATGTCGTCGGATTCCACCGACATTTCGTTGGACGTCAACGGCAATGTCGCCTCGTCGGGCGCTGGATAGCCTTCCGGCTCCACCAGCATATCGGCGATGGAACGCGGACGCGGCTCCGGATCGGCCGCGCCCATCAGATCATCGGCCAACGATCCTTGAGCGGACTTGCCTTGCCCGCGCCCCATATGGTATTCGTCCGTAGTGATTTTGCCGTCAAGCAGCATTTGGGCATCATCGGGAACATCGGTACCTTGCGAATATTCGGAAGCCAGCAGCGACTGCCAACCCTCCAAAGGAAGATATCCTTCACGGATCTTCGAACGGCAATCGCCCGCATAGGTGCGCGCCAGCTCGTCCACCTTCTCATTGCCGGCATTGCCGGCATGACCCTTGACCCATACGAATTTCACCGGTCCGGGGCGCTTGGAGATTTCGGCATCGATCGCGCGAATCAGATCCGCGTTCTTTACCGGCTTTTTCTGCGAGTTCTTCCAGCCGTTCTTCTTCCAGCCGTGAACCCACGTGGTGGAACAGTTGATCGCATACTGCGAATCGGTTTCGATCACCAACGGTTCGGAGCCGGGGTGCGCGCGCAACGCCTCCAGCACCGCGCACAGCTCGCCAATCTGATTGGTGCCGTTCGTAGCTCCGCCGGCATCGCAGTCGCTGTCATGGTGATGCCCCGGCTTGCCGCCTGTGGCAAGCTCATGATCGGCCCAACCCCAACCCATCGGACCATTCGGATTGCCTAAAGCGGAACCGTCTGTAGAAACCGTAATCGTCATATCTCTACCCTACGAAAGCCGTGAGACGCTGCCATACGTGGTGAACTGCGAACTGTGATCGGGCGACGTCGAACGGGAATCTCAATCATCCAAACACAGCATGACGGAAGCGCGGAACAGCGTGCCGCCATAATCGAACGAGGTCGCGCCATGATGCCGTTCCGCGGTTTCGCGCACGGTGGCGGTGCCCAAACCTTCACCCCCATGCTTGGTTGAGGCGAAAGCGTCGCCAACCTGCATAATGGAGGAATCGTGCGTGTTGTCGACCACAATGAACAGTGATGCGGGCGGCCCAGTGCGATATTTGATGCGCACCCTGAGTTTTTTCTCCCCATCCTGTTGTTTCATAATGGCCTCAGACGCATTTTCCAGTAGATTGCCGACCATGGAACATAATTCGGCATTATTGATGTTGAGATATTGCGGCACCGACGCTTTGACGTCGACTTCAGCCCCTATATGGCGGATCCAGTCACAGTAGTAGACCAGCACCGCGTTCAACGAAGCATGTTCGCAATACTGCATGGGGATGGGCTGCAACAGCCTATGATTGGCCATCTCCTCCAAATACGAGGTGATGCCGGGCATATCGTCGGCCGCGGCGAGAGCCTGCAACGTCTGAATATGATGCCGGATATTGTGCTTGATCTGCCTCGCTTCGTTGATGCGTTCGTTCATATGCTGCAGCTGCAAGGTCTGCATGGCTTCGTAATGTTCGCGTTTGCTGGCTTCGCGCAGTCGGTCCGCCTGCTGGACCATATACCAGATGAGGAAGTAGGCCATGGTCATGAAACCGGAATATGCGATGGATACGGTGAAGGCGATGCTAAGCACGCGGGTGTCGAGCAGCGATGCGTTGTCGGCGGGCATGCACCACACCACAATTGCTGTGGAAATGAACGGAAAAAGCCAGATGACCCTCCAAAAATTCCTGCTGATGGAAGGTGAATCGAATGTTGCGGAAAATGAATGATGGAACGGATGGAAAAGTGTAGTCGCCGCAATCAAATCAAAAATCAGCAGACTGATCATTCCCGGCCATCCGACACGTAAATTCATGGACTGCTCATTCAGAACAGCTAAATCCACGGCCAAAGACAGGTAATAAATGATCGCGACGATATATGCGGCTGTTGAAACGACGAAAAGAAGCTGCCCCCAAGGAAGATTCGTCATCTTACGTAAAGCCAATACCACAACCGGAGCCGAAGGAATCACGGACCAGAGCGAGGGGACGTGGGCGAGGCAACATGCGATGCCGCACAGGAAGAAGACAATCACGCCGGAAATCATGAGAATAAGGCCGTCGCGCTTGGGATTCTCCATATGATGCCAGGTCATGTACAGGCAGAGAAGCAGGCCCGTTAGCGCGTTTAGCTGCTCGCCGATGGCGAAGAACATGCATGATGGCGCGATCGATGCGAGTGCGTCAAGCATGGCTAGTCCTCCATTCTCATGCGGGTGAACGTGTATTCCGCGTATTTTCTGCAGGTGGTGGTCACCACGGTTTTCGTGATGGGAATGTGCTTGCCGCCTTTCATCACGAATTCATTGTTGCTGATGCCTGACACGTAGTCGAAGTTGACGAGCACTCCTCGCGCGGTGCGGTAGAAGTTGCTGAATACGGTGAGACGATGTTCCACATCGGAGAAGTTGGTGCGGATTTTCGTGCAGGTGCCGTCGGCGAAGGTGAATTCCACATAATGCGCGCTGGAAAGCGCGTAGGCGATAAGGCGACGGTCCATGGTGATGGCGGGATTGCCGAACGCCACCTGCCATGCGGCGTCCGTGCTGTTTTGTGCATTGCCCGTCGATTGATGTTTTTTCAGATGAGTGACCGGTGTTTTCGTGTCGAGCTGCGCTGCGACGCGGTCCATGGTCGCATGGAACGCGTCGTGATTCAGGGGCTTCAACAGATATCCGCTTGCCTGCACCTCGTAGCCGAGCACGGCGAAATCAGTGCTTGACGTGATGAACACGATCGGGCAATCGTCGTTTTGTCTGCGCAGCGTCCGTGCGATATCAAGTCCGGTCGCCGCATGCGTGGCGGTTTCGTCGTCCGACAGATAGCAATCGAGCAGCAGCAGGTCGTATCGGGCGTCTTTCCAGCTTTCGATGAAGGATTCCGCATCGGCGAAGGTCACGCATTCCACGCCGATATCGCGGGTGCGTTTGAAATATTCCGCGCACATGACGGCCATCAGTTGGCGTTCGGCGGCGTGGTCTTCGACGATGGCGATGCGCATCGTTCACCTCCCATGAAGATTGGCGGGGACCGCTGGACTGAGCGTTGTGTCGCTATCATTCAAGCGTAATGCGAAGCGGGGCCGGCAGGAGGGTGATAGCGTGCGTGTCATGCCAGAATTCGGCGTTTCGTGCCATATCGCACGATTCGTGTTCGTTGCGATTCGTATTCGGGCGGATATGCGAGAAGCCCGCCTTTTTCAGGAAAGCGGGCTTCTCAGTGAGTTTGCGAATGATTGGCGAATGGCTGGATTACGCCGATTCGCCAATGATCACTCGGCCAAGGCCTTGTCCACGACTTCGGTGGCTTCGGCGAGCACCTTGTCGAGGGCTTCGGGGGATTCGAAGGACTCGGCGTACACCTTGTAGATGTTCTCGGTGCCGGAAGGACGGGCCGCGAACCAGTTGTTCTCGGTGGTGACCTTCAGGCCGCCGATCTTGGCGTGGTTGCCCGGGGCTTCGGTGAGCTTGGCGGTGATGTCCTCGCCGGCCAGCTGGGTGGCCGCGACGTCGTCGCCGGAAAGCTTGGCGAACTTCTGCTTCTGCTCCAAGGTGGTCGGCGTGTCGACTCGCTTGTACCAGCTTTCGCCAAAGCGATCGACCTGCTCCTGATGCAGCTGGGCCGGGTTCTTGCCGGTCTTGGCGGTGATTTCCGCAGCCAGCAGGTCAGGGATCAGACCATCCTTATCGGTGGTCCACACGCGGCCGTCCTTGCGCAGGAAGCTCATGCCGGAGCTCTCTTCGCCGCCGAAGGCGACTTCGCCCTTGAACAGCGGGTCAACGAACCACTTGAAGCCGACCGGAACCTCAACGAGCTTGGCGTCGATGGAAGCGGCCACGCGGTCGATCAGGGAGGAGGACACCAGCGTCTTGCCGATGCCGGCGCCTTCCGGCCAGCCCGGGCGGTTGCCGCCGAACAGGTACTCTACGCACACGGCGATGTAGTGGTTCGGGTTCATCACGCCCCAGTTCGGGCATACGATGCCGTGACGGTCGGCGTCCGGATCGGTGCCGCCGACCAGGTCGTACTTGTCCCAAGCGCCGTTGTTGAGGGAGTCCACAAGACCCTTCATGGCGTACGGGGAGCTCGGATCCATGCGGATCTTGCCATCATGGTCGATGGTCATGAAGCTCCAGGTCGGATCGACCTGCGGGCGCACCACGTCGATGGTCAGGTTGAACTTCTCGTTCATCAGCGGCCAGTAGTTGACGGAAGCGCCGCCGAGCGGGTCGATGCCCAGGCGCACGCCGGAGGAACGGATCACATCGAAGTCGATGACGTTCTCCAGATCGGCGACATAGTGCTCGCGGAAGTCGAAGCGCTCGACCAGGTCGGACTTGACGGCCTGCTCGAACGGAACGCGCTTGATGTTCTTGAAATCGCCGAGCAGCTCGTTGGCACGATCCGCGATGGCGTTGGTGACGTCGGACGGAGCCGGGCCGCCGGTGACCGGGTCATACTTGAAGCCGCCATCGGTCGGCGGGTTGTGCGACGGGGTCACCACGATGCCGTCGGCCAGGCCTTCGCCGGTGAAGCGCTGGGTGCCATCCGCTGCGCGGTTGTGGGTCAGGATGGCCTGGGACACAACCGGGGTCGGGGTGAAGTCGTCGCGGGAATCGATGCGCACGGTCACGCCGTTGGCGACGAGCACTTCGATGGCGGTCTTCCAAGCCGGCTCGGACAGAGCATGAGTGTCGCGGCCGATGTACAGCGGGCCGGTCACGCCGGCCTTCTTGCGGTATTCGGCGATGGCCTGGGTGATGGCGACGATATGGGCCTCGTTGAACGAGGTCTTCAGAGACGATCCGCGGTGGCCGGAGGTGCCGAAGGAGACACGCTGTTCCGGAACGTTGGGGTCGGGGACGACGTCATAGTACTTGCCGATGACCTCGTCGACATTGATCAGATCTGCTGGGGTAGCGGGCATTCCCGCATTGTTTGCAACCATAGTCACTATTCTGCCACGCTTTTGCGTCAGATGTGCGTAATTGTCCCATTATGCGCGATGAATACGTTGTCTGTTTAGTGCATGTTCGGATGTGTGTACATGAATTTTCGAAAATGGCGGATTCTGCGCTTAGCCGAGTTGCGCAATGTCAAACGATGGTGTATAGTTCTATGCTATTCGACTGATGCAGGGTTGCTAGTCAACATAAAGACGCAAGACCTGAGATGTGGCTGAACTATAGCCATATCTCAGGTCTTTTTTTGTTGCCCGAAGCGGTGTTGCTCGGATCGAATCGGTTGTAAGGGAAAGAAAGGAAATCAGGATGGCTGACTCACTCGCATCGCAGATCATCACTGCAATCGGTGGTCCTGAAAACGTTCGCAGTCTGACGCATTGCGCCACTCGACTGCGCTTTGAACTGGTTGACGCATCCAAGGTCGATCAGAATAGTCTCGAGCACATGCAGGGCGTGCTCGGCGCGGTGCCGCAGAGCGGCGACCGCTTCCAGGTGGTCATCGGCGGTGGCGTTGCCACCGTGTACGAAAACATCATGCATCTGCCCGAAATGGCCGGTGTCGGCGGTGCCTCCGCATCCGACGATGGTCAGAAGAGCAATGCCGACGTCAAGGCCGAAGCCCGTTCCAAGGCCCGCGGCAAGGTGGCTTGGCTGGACTCCTTCTTCGAGTATCTCTCCGATTCCTTCCGCCCGATTCTGGGCGTGCTGCTCGGCGCTTCCATCATCATCGCGCTGGTCAACCTGCTTATTTCGCTGAACGTCATTCCGAATGACGAGGCCTCCGCAGGCTGGGTATTCGTGAAAGCCATCTGGAAGGGCGTATTCTACTTCCTGCCGATCATGGTCGCCTACAACGCGTCCAAGAAGCTCAAAGTCGACCCATGGCTGGGTGGTGCCATCATGGCCATGCTCATGACCCCGCAGTTCACCGGCTTGATGGACGCCAAGACCACCGCATGCGTGGAGAACGCCGCTCTGGGCACCAAGTCTTGCACGGCCAACATATTCGGTCTGCCGATGGCATTGAGCGACTATTCCGGCAACGTGTTCGTGCCGCTGCTCATGGCCGCCGTGCTTGCTCTCGTCTACCACGGATTGAAGAGGATCATCCCGGAAAGCGTCCAGCTGGTCTTCGTGCCGTTCTTCTGCATGATCATCGTTGGCGCGCTGACCGCCTTCATCATCGGCCCGATCGGCGTGTGGGTCGGCAACGGCCTCGGCGTCGGCTTGGCCTGGATGAACACCCATGCCCCGTTCATCTTCGCCATCATCATTCCGATGCTGTACCCGTTCCTCGTGCCGCTCGGTTTGCACTGGCCGCTCAACGCCCTGATGCTCATGAACATCCAGACTCTCGGCTACGACTTCATCCAAGGCCCGATGGGCGTGTGGAACTTCGCCTGCTTCGGCGCTACCGCTGGCGTGCTCTTCCTTGCTGTGCGTGACAAGGATAAGGACATGCGCCAGACCGCTTTGGGCGCACTTGCGGCCGGCCTGCTCGGTGGCGTTTCCGAACCGTCTCTGTACGGCATTCACCTGCGTTACAAGCTCATCTACAAGCGCATGCTGGTGGGCTGCGGTCTCGGTGGCGTCGTCATCGCCATCCTCGGTTGGCTCTTCCCGTCCGTCACCGCCGCCGGCCAGACCGTGCATGGCGTGACCACCACCGCTTTCGCATTCACCTCGTTGCTGACCATTCCGGTCTTCAATCAGATGTGGGTGTATGCAGTGTCCATCGCCGTGTCCTTCCTCACCTCCTTCCTTCTGATCATCACCTTCGACTACCGCACTCCGGAACAGAAGGCCGAAGTGCTGGCCCGTGCGGCTGCCAATCAGAAGACCGCTGTCTCGTCGGTCGAAGCCAAGGGAGTCGCTCCGGCTGCTGCCACTGTTACCGCCACCAAGACTGAAGCCCCGGCTGCTGCTGCCACCACCACCGTGGTGAACGCTCCAGTCGCAGGCCATGTGATTTCCCTGGATGAAACCGGCGATCCGGTGTTCGCATCCCGCGCACTAGGCGAAGGCGTCGGCATCCAGCCGGCAGACAGCACCGTCGTCGCGCCGGTATCCGGCGTGCTGCAGACCGTCGCCGAAACCGGTCACGCATTCGGCATCAAAACCGATGATGGCGTGGAAGTGCTCGTGCACGTCGGCATCGACACGGTGAAGATGAACGGCGAAGGCTTCGATGTGAAGGTCAAGGCCAACGAACACGTGAACGCGGGGGACAACCTCGTTGTCGTCGACTTTGATAAGGTTAAGGAAGCTGGATACAGCACCACCACATTGATGACGGTGCTGAACACAGTGGCCTTCGCGTCCGTCACGCCAAAGACCGGCGTCGACGTCAAGGCCGGTGAGTCGGTGATCGACATTCAGCGCTGACCAATCGCATAGTCGGAAGGGGCCGACGTGGACGTTCTTCGCGTATTCAACAATAATGTCGTACTGGCAAAAGACGGCAACAGTGAGGTGATTCTCACCGGTCGAGGTATAGGTTTCCAAGCCAAGCCCGGCCAGCATGTTGACGACGCGAAGATCGTCCGTCGGTTCGTTCCCGCAGATGGCAAGGATCCCGACCATATGGCCCAACAGGTGGCCGGGATTCCGCCCGAAATCATTCGTCTCGTTACGGACGCCATGAACCGCACCGGTCTGAAGGAACAGGCCGACAGACAGCCTGCATTGGTGCTGGCATTATCCGACCATATTTGCGGTGCGATCCGCCGATCGCAAAACAAGCAGACCATCGAATATCCGCTGGAAGCCGAAGTGCGTTCGCTCTACGCGAGCGAATATGCCAAAGGCAAAGCTCTGGTCGATGCCATGAACACGTATCTGGGCGGTGCGCTGCCGGATTGCGAAGCCGTGGCTTTGGCCCTGCACTTGGTCAATGCGGGCTTCTCTACCGGCGATCTTTCCGCCACATACACCATGACCGGCGTCATCCAGCAAATGCTGACGGTCATCGAAGGCTATTACGGCATCACTCTCGACCAGAACAGCGTCAATGTGGCGCGTTTCATCACGCATCTGCGCTATCTTTTCGTGCGCATCCACCAACATGAACAGCTTGATGACGAGCCTGAACCAATCGTGGAATCCATCAAAACCTCATATCCGAAAGCATCGGATTGTGCGAACAAACTTGCGATCATCGTCAAAATGCGATTGAACGTGAGTCTTTCGGAAGCGGAAATCGCCTATCTCACCTTGCATGTCGCACGAGTGACTTCTCATGCGACGGAATCGCATGAGAATGACGATACCAATGCATAATTTGCATAAAATACATAATCATCGTAATAAATAATTTAATAATTACGATAATAGTTACTGATTTACATTGGAAGTATTGGCTTCGGGCGCTTCCGGCACACGCACGCACAAAGATTTACGCTCCACACTGAAACGAATATGCTGCGTTTCGGGAAGCATATCGCCATCCACCTGAGCCAACACGGGTTTCTCCAACTTGATTTCCGCGCTGACGCCCTGAATCTGGTCAACCGTGGAATTCGTGGACAGCGGACTCTGCTGGGCCTTGCCGGTGATCGTCTGATGCAGCACATCGCCGAACAGATTCGCCCAACCGATCAAACCGCCGGATGTGTCAATGATCTCGTAATCGAGAATGCCGTCATCGTACACGGCGTCGGGCATGAGCGAAAATACCGGAATCTGGCCGCAATTGCCGGCCATGAACGTGCGGAAGGTCAATCCGTGCGTGGTGTGCGTGCTGCCGTCGGCGCTGGTAATGGTCACATCACCCTTGTACTTCGGGGCGAACAGGTTCTTCACGCCCGACACGAAATAGGCGAGCCAGCTGATGTTCTTCTTCAACTCAGGATCGGTGTCGTCGATCATCACCGCATCAAAGCCGATGCCCGCGATAATAAGGAACGCATGGCCGTGATCGGCGGCTTCATCATCGAGCAGCGTCAGTCGGCCGACATCCACCAAACGCGAACCATGAGATGTGGCGACGGTCAGTGCCGCATCGATATCATCCACAGGAATGCCCATATTGCGGGCAAACAGATTGCCGGTGCCAATAGGGATGATGCCCAGCGCGTGGCCGGTTCCCGAAAGTGCGCTCGCCACCGTGCGCACCGTGCCGTCGCCGCCGACCGCGACCACCACGTCGGCGCCATGCTCCAAGGCTTCCAGCGCGCAGGCGCGACCATCCTTATCAAGCTGCGTTCCGATATATTCAACCTGCGTGAGATGCTTCGCCTCGCAGAACTCCTGAATATGCTGCTTGCGTTGTTCCGCCTGTGGTTTCGAAGGATTGATCACAAACGCGTAATGCACCTGATCATCGTCGCGCTTGTCGAGCTGTTCCGCAAGTTTGCGATGCTTATACGCGCGTACTGCGAAAAAGGCGGCCGCGCACACCGCTGCGACCGCAAGAACGACAATCAGAATGATAACAGGCATAGGCATGTCATCTATTGTTCACGGAAGATGCGAAAAAAGCGAATCAAGACTGATTTATTCGACGATTCCTGCACGTTGTATACAAAAATGAGAGGACTGCGGCGGGTGTCGGCTTTCAGCACTAGGCTAGGAGGCATGCTTGATATCCAATTCATTCGTGAACATGCTGACGTTGTTAAGGAATCCCAGCGCAAGCGTGGCGAATCGGTCGAACTGGTCGACGAGGTGCTGCGCTCCGACGAGGTTCGTCGTTCCTCTCTGAAGGAATTCGAGGCTGCCCGTGCGCAGCAGAAGGAAATCGGCAAGAAGGTCGCCGCGGCTCCGGCCGACGAAAAGGCCAAGCTGATTGCCGAAACCAAGGAACTCTCCCAGAAGGTTTCCGAATACAAGGCCGCAGCGGACGCCGCAGCCGAAGAATACACCACCGCCATGTGGAAGCTCTCCAACGTGGTTGAGCCGGAAGCTCCGGAAGGTGGCGAAGACGATTACGTGGTGGTCAAGAAGGTTGGACAGATCCGCGATTTCGCAGCCGAAGGTTTCGAGCCGAAGGATCACCTGACCCTCGGTCGTGGCGTTGCCGGCATCGATATGGAACGTGGCGTGAAGGTCGGCGGTTCCCGCTTCTACTTCCTGCGCGGCCAGGTGGCACGTATGCAGATCGCCATGCTCACCATGGCTGTGGACCAGGCCGAAGAGCACGGCTTCACGCTGGCCATCACCCCGACGCTGGTGCGTCCGGAAGTGATGCGCGGCACTGGCTTCCTCAACTCCCACGCCGACGAAATCTACCGTCTGCGCGAACCTGACGAGCAGTACTTGGTCGGTACTTCCGAAGTGGCGCTCGCCGGTATGCACGAGAACGAGATTCTCGACCTGTCTGACGGTCCGCTGCGTTACTGCGGTTGGAGCTCCTGCTACCGCCGTGAGGCTGGCGCAGCTGGCAAGGATACTTCCGGCATCATCCGCGTGCACCAGTTCGACAAGGTGGAAATGTTCGTTTACACCAAGCAGGAGGACTCCTACAAGGAGCATGAGCACCTGCTGGCCATGGAGCAGGAAATGCTCGGCAAGGTCGAGGTGCCGTACCGCATCATCGATACCGCTGCCGGCGATCTGGGCTCTTCCGCAGCCCGCAAGTTCGACTGCGAGGCTTGGGTGCCGACCCAGGGTCGCTACCGTGAGCTGACCTCCACCTCCAACTGCACCGAATATCAGGCTCGCCGTCTGAACATTCGCGAACGTATGGAAGATGGTGGCACCCGCGCCGTTTCCACGCTGAACGGTACGCTGGCCACCACCCGTTGGCTGGTTGCCATTCTTGAGAACCATCAGCAGAAGGACGGCTCCATCGTCATCCCGCAGGCCATGCGTGCCTACATGGGTGGCAAGGAAGTCATCGAGCCGACCAAGTGGGAAGCCTGATAGAATTTGGGTTTGCTTGGCAGAGTCTGATAGCTTGGGTTGCTCGTGGAGTTTGGTAACTCGGGTTTGTTTATCGGTTCCACTGAGTTGCTGAGCTACTAAACTGCTGAAACGGACTTCTGCAATACGAAATATGGAAGTCTGAGGATGCCTGGCATTTGGCATTTGCCGATTTCTGGCTTTTCTGGCTTATAGGAAGGGACTCGCGGTGAGCGGGTCCCTTCTTTTTTGTTTTCGCCGCGTTCTTTCCTTTGTCCTTGCTCGCTTTCTTCCCCTCGTTCTTTGGGTTGTGCTATATTAGCGTTTCGTGCGTGATGCACATGGGTAGGTGTCTGAGCGGTCTAAAGAGACGGTCTTGAAAACCGTTGAGGTGCAAGCCTCCGCGAGTTCGAATCTCGCCTTACCCGCCTATAAGGCTTACTGAGAGCGCTCTAAGCACTCGGTAAGCCTTTTTTGTTGCTGCAATCCGGGTAAACTCCACCCAAGTTCGGCTCAGCACCGTCCAAGTCTCAATTCTTCCATCCACTGGAATAATTCTCCCCGCTAGGGAGCGCGTGAAAGTCCGTATTCTTCCATCCACTGGAACAATCTTCCCGCTGTTGGCCCTGTGAGCGTCCAGATTTTTCCAGTGGGTGGAGGATTTGGGTCGCTGGGATGGTCTGTGGCGGGGTGATTCTTCCAGTGACTGGGGGATTTTTCCCGCTGGGGGGCTTGTGGGCGTCTCTTTTTCTCCAGTGGGTGGAAGATTTGGGTCGTTGAGAGGCTTGTAAATGTCCACTTTCTTCCAGTGACTGGAAGGATTGGGGAGGGATTGTGATGTTGTTCGGTGTACGATCAGGCTGAGTTGTGAGAAAGGCTGCTGTGACTATGCGTGAGAATGGGATGCAAATGAAGGAACGAGCGATGGGAGCTATGGCTGGGCTTGCGTTGGGCGATGCGTTGGGAATGCCTACGCAAAGCATGTCGGACAAGCAGATTCGCCGGTATTACGACGGTCCGATCACGAAACTTATGAGTGCCGTGCCGCAGCAGCCGATCGCACCGAATATGAAAGCTGGTGCCGTCACCGACGATACAGAACAGGCTTTCGTACTCGCACGGCGACTTATCGACGATAACGGCTGCATTGATAACACCCGATACGCCCACGATCTGCTGCAATGGGAAGCTGCGATGAAGGCCAAGGGATCGCTTGACCTGCTGGGACCTTCCACCAAAGCAGCGCTGCAAAAACTTACCGAAGGCGTAAGTCTGGAAGAGACCGGCCGATTCGGCACCACCAACGGCGGTGCAATGCGTGCCACGCCGGTGGGCATCGCATTCCGTCCAGGCCAAGCGCTCGCCGACGCCGCCTGGCGATCCTGTGTGGTGACGCATAACACGGTGCAGGGCATTGAAGCGACCACTTTGGTGGCTGCGGCGGTGAGCTTTGCCATTGAAGGAGAACGTGACTTTTTGCACCTCGCGGTGGAATTCGTACGGAAGCTTCCACAGCGTGGCAATTGGTCGGCAAAGGCTTCGGTGCTTGCGCGTGTGCAATATTTCATGAATTGGGCCGAAACTGATGGATGCAGGCTCAAGGACAACGAATTCGCTGCTGTGCTGCAACGGAATTGCGGTACCAGCGTGGAATCGAACGAGTCCGTGGCCGCCGCTTTCGCCATTGCGGCGCGCTTTTTTGACGATCCCACGCATGCTTTGTGTTTCGCGGCTTCTATCGGTGGCGACACTGACACCATTGCGGCTATTGCGGGCGCGATGCTGGGGGCGTGGCATGGTATGCAAGGTTTCGACAAAACCATGCTTGATCAGGTGCTTTCACAACTTGCTGAAGATAATCACCTTGATTTGGTCGGCACTGTTACGTCGCTACGCGCGTTACGCGATGATAGTGCGCTTAATGATGTCAATATCGTTTGATCTGCAGGAACCGTAGTTAGCGAAACTATGACGGAAGTGCGAAAGGCATCGCAATGACTGGAAAAGTTATTTCTCTTGGGCAGGTTATTGTCGATCTGACCATGAATGTGGACGCGGTGCCGCGTGCGGGTGAAGATGTGTTCGCCGGCAACGTGCAAACGCAGGTTGGTGCCAGCTTCAACACGCTGTATGCCGTGCGCCGCATGGGCGTTAAGGCGTCTCATGCTGGTGTGATTGGTACGGGGCCGTGGGCTTCGCAGATTCTGCAAACGTTGGAAAATCAGGAAATTCAGCATATCGGCAAGCGGGATGCCGTGCACGATTCGGGATTTTGCGTGGCGTTGACCGACGCGAATGCTGAACGGACGTTCATTTCGACGAGGGGCGCAGAAGCGTACGGCAGTGCCGATGCGTTCGATTCTGTGAATCCAGAAAAGCGGGATGTCGTGCATGTGAGCGGATACACGTTGGTGCATCACACTGCGGACGCGCTGCTTGCTTTTGTGAAAAGAACGACTGAACATCGTGAGTTCACTGCGGTATTCGATCCTTCTCCGATGATCTCGGCAGTTGATGATGACGTTTTCCGTGTGATGCTCGCATATCGTCCGATATGGTCGTGCAATGAACGCGAGGCAACGTTGATTGCGCAACGTTTGGCGGCGCTCGATAGTGGCGATTCTTGCGATTGCAAGGTTTCGCGGGATATGCTGCAAGAGATTGAGAGTGCGAATGTCAATGAGGAGACGGTTGCGTGGCTGTGCGATCGATTGCAATCTCCTGTAATCGTTCGCGTGGGCGCGGATGGTGCGTGGTCGGCGATTCCCGGTGACGAAGTGCTGCGAATTCCAGGTTTTCCAATGAAAGCGGTGGATACCAATGGCGCTGGTGATTGTCACGCGGGTGTGTTGTGCGCCCTGCTGTGCGAAGGCGTGCCGTTGGAGGAGGCTGTACGTTGCGCCAATGCTGCTTCGGCGTTGTCTGTAACGCGATCAGGGCCGGCTACCTGCCCTGATCGAAAGGAGGTTGAGCGGCTCCTAGGAAGGGCGTTCTAAGACTTATGGTACAAATGACTATAAGTGGTTATATCATGTGCACGATTGCGCTGACGCGGCGTGCATGTCGCTTGCCCGCGGCGTTGCTCGGCAGATTCAAGGAGATTAGTTTCACATGAGCAATGAGAAAGGGACCCTCTCCATCGAGGAGCAGGGTATCGACACCATATCCGAAGAGGAGCGTAAGGGCACGCCGGCCAGTCTGTTTTGGCCCTGGTTCGCTGCCAATGTTTCCATGTTCGCCATGTCGTACGGCGCGTGGGCGCTCGGTTTCGGCATTTCGTTCTGGCAGGCCACTGCCATGACCATTATTGGCGTGGGCATCTCGTTCCTGCTGGTCGGCATCATTTCCATCGCGGGCAAACGCGGCAACGCGCCCACCATGGTGCTCACCCGCGCCACGTTCGGCGTGGAAGGTGCCAAAGTGCCAGCGGCTCTGAGCTGGATCGCCACATTAGGCTGGGAGATTTCACTGACCACCACCGCTGTGTTGGCATTATCAAGCACCATCGAAAAACTCGGTTGGGGCTCTGGTGTCGCGCCCAAGATCATCTCCACCATTGTGGTGGTCGGCCTTGTGGTGGTCGCAGGTATTTTCGGATACGACCTGATTATGCGTTGTCAGCAGGTCATCACCATCGTGACCGGTGTGATTACCGTCGGTTTCTTTATCCTCGGCTGGGGACATATTGACTTTTCCGCCATTGACTCGGTTCCGGCGGGATCATTGCCGGCCATGCTCGGCTGCTGCTTCTTCGTGATGACCGGCTTTGGCTTGGGCTGGGTGAATATCGCTGCCGATTACTCGCGCTATCTGCCGCGCAACTCCTCCAATGGCGGCATTGTGTTCTGGACCACATTCGGTGCGTCCATTGCCAATGTGTTCCTGATTTTCTACGGTCTGCTGCTCGCGGTTTCCAATGCCGACATGGCGGAAAACGTTGGAAATGATCCGATTGGAGCCATGGCTTCCATTCTGCCGACCTGGTACTTGATTCCGTACACCATTGTGGCCGTGCTCGGTTTGATGTCCGGCTCCATTATGGACAATTATTCCAACGGGCTTGCGCTGCTGTCGTTCGGTGTGAAGTTGCCGCGTACCGTTGCTGCCGCGCTCACCGCCGCTTTGACTGTGCTTGGTGTGGTCTACGTGACTTTCTTCTCCGACACGTTCATTGGCCCGTTCCAAGGCTTTCTGACCACGCTCGGTGTGCCGATGGCCGTATGGGCCGGCATGTTCGTGGCCGATGTGATCATTCGCAAGAAGGATTACAGCACCGCTGATTTGTATGATCCGAAGGGGCGTTACGGTGCGTGGAACGGTAAGTCTTTCGCCATTCTTGTCGTCGGTACCGTGCTTGGTTGGGGATTGGTGGTCAACACTGCCGCCAGCTGGCTGAACTGGCAGGGGTATCTGCTGTTCCTTATCGGTGGCAAAGAAGGTAGTTGGGCTGCCGCCAATCTTGGTGTGATTGTTGCGCTGATTATTGGTCTTGCGGGATCGTTGATGTTCCAGCGTGGCGATATTGCCAAGCAGGAAGCTGATCTGCCGGTTTCGGAAGCATGAGTTGCTTATTGCGATAATACAAGGAAAGGAAAAGTCATGATTGCGGAAGATGAATGGCTGGTAGTTATCGACAGGCAGCGTGTTTTTGCGGAAAGTGAATGGTCCGCATGGGCTTGCCCGGACGGCTCCTATCACACTACTGATGAAGCGTTCGCACGATTGGCCAAAGCATTCGGCGATCGTGTGGTCTATACGCGATATGTTGCGCCTGAGCCACCGCAAAACGCTTGGGTTGATTATTTCAAAGATTGGCCGCAGTTTTTGGTTGCTCCCGACGATCCGATGTACGATCTCACCGCGGATACCGCGGAATTGGCGCAGGGCCATGCCGTGGTCAGTTGCGACACTTTCGGCAAGTGGGGAAGCGTGCTGAGCGAAGCCATTAAAGGCGCTAAAAAGATCACGGTATGTGGTGTCGCCACCGATTGCTGTGTGCTTACCACTGTGCTCGCCGCGGCTGACAATGGTGTAGCGGTACGCGTTGCTGCTGACGCTTGTGCAGGCAGTTCGCCAGAAAACCATCAGATGGCATTGAGCACCATGGCATTGTTCACGCCGCTGGTCACCGTCACTGATACTGATTCCATCGTAGGATAGGTAAGGACTTTGATTCTGCGGGGTTTGTTGAGTTCTGCTCAGCAAACCCCGCTTTTTTGTATGTCGTGCATATTGCGCCAAAACTTGGATGATGCTCGGCTGGCATCGGTAATGAGCCATTAATCTTGCGGTGCGCTTTTGTAACTGCGGCGTAACAGTGCGGTGGTGATTGTAACGGACGATTCCGGCACAATCGTGGGTATCGACAGTTTCGTGAAGAGGTTTTACTGACGGACATGTCTCTCACAGGAAAAATCCCATGTATGAATCGAGGCCACCATGGCACAGCAGATCACTAGCTTGCTTGACGATCCTACGCAAGCGGTCAGTCTAGACACTTTCAGTGGGCTCACCAAAGGATGCCCCGCACCATTCTGGCTTTTCCAAGGCGTTTGCGCGGCTTGGGGCATCGACCACCAGCGGGCGCAACTCAACCTCATCACCGTATCCGAGAACGCGACGTTCCTGCTGTTGCTGGACGGCGAGCCCCAAGGCGTGGTACGTGTCTCGCAGCCGGGCTATGTGGGAGGTCCCGAGGCGGTGGCGTCGGAAATCAGCTGGTTGAATGCGTTGCATGATATTGAAGGTATCAGCCTGATCAATCCGGTTCCCACCATCCGTGGCACGTTCGTAACGAAAATCACCGATCTGAACGGTGTCGGCTGGACGGTGATCTCCACGAAATATGTGGAAGGAACCGTGCTGGAAGATCTTGAGAATCCTGCACCGTATTACGAGACGATCGGTGAATGGGCTGCGAAATTCCATGAGCAGTCGCGCACGTGGAGCAAACCGTACGGTTTCACCCGCTTCAATTGGGATCTTTCGAACATGGTTGGTCCGGCACCGCGTTGGGGACGTTGGGAAAACGCCAATCTCACCGACGAAGAGAAGCAGCTGTGCGACACCGCGCTGTGGAAGGCCATGGACGTGGTGATGAAAGTGCCGAGAACCAACGAAACTTGGGGGCTTATCCATGCCGACTTGCGCCCGTCGAACGTGATTCGCGGCAATGACGGGAGACTGACCGTCATCGATTTCGACGATGCCGGATACAGCTGGTATCTCTACGATTACGCTTCATCGCTGAGTTTCATCGAACATGAACCGTATGCTCCCGATCTTGCCAAGGCGTGGGTCAAGGGATACCAGCGCGTCGCAGGTTCGTTCACGGATGAGGAACTGCGTATCATGTCCGCGCTTTCCATGATCCGACGCATGCAGATGCTCGGCTGGACCACCAGCCACCGTGAGGATGCCCTGCCCGACGGTCTCGCTGCACAGCAGGCTCCCGGCAGCGTGATGTGCGCAAAAAACTATCTTGAGGATCCGCTCTGGCTGCTGCATTAGGCAAGTTGCATGAAACAAGCGTAATTACGCAGAAACCAGACAATCCAAGAAATCCAATCGTAAGCACGTAAAAATACGCAATTACGAAAATCTCAATTTTTATAACTTAACAACATCTGACCGCAACCAACCAAACGAGGAATCAATGGCATAACTCGCCGAACAATAAGAGAGGAAGGCGATTACAATGACTGCGTCAACTGTTTCGGGACGATCGATAGGCGGCGTGACCTACGTTGAAACCGACAAGGACTATTTCGCAAAACGACAGCTTAAGCGAACCGCGGGAGCGTTCGGTCTATGGGCCATCGGCATTTCCGCGGTGATCTCCGGCGACTTCTCCGGCTGGAACGGAGGCATCGCCCAAGCCGGATGGGGTGGCATGCTGGTGGCCGCCATCGTGGTGTACCTCATGTACGTGCTTATGCTCAACTCCATCAGCGAAATGGCGTCGGCCATGCCGCACACGGGTGGCGCGTATTCCTTCGCGCGTGCCGCCATGGGTCCGTGGGGCGGCTTCTTCACCGGCCTTGCGGAAACCATCGAGTATGTGATGACCGCAGCCACCATCGTCTACTTCTCGTCGGCATACGCTGATGCGATCCTGTCGAACCTGACCGGATATTCGCTTGACGATCATGGCTTGGCTTGGGTTTGGTGGCTTGCCTTGTATGCGATTTTCGTAGTGGTCAATTGGCTGGGCGCCGAAACGTCGTTCCGTTTCGCCGAAGTCGTGTCGATCGCCGCGCTCGCCATCGTCGCACTGTTCGGTATCGGCGCTTTCGCCACTGGTAAGGCCGATTTCTCCACGCTGCTCAATATCACGCCTACCGAAGGCAACTCCGCGTTCCTGCCGTTCGGCCCAGGTGCCATCTTCTACGCCATGCCGTTCGCCATGTGGTTGTTCCTTGGTATTGAGCAGCTGCCTCTGGCTGCAGAGGAAGTGCGTGAGCCGGAAAAGAACATTCCGAAGTCGTCCCGCCTGTGCATTTTCACGCTGGGATTGTCCGCGCTGATCATCGTGTTCCTGAACCCGGCTGTGGTCGGTTCCGAAGCGCTCGCTGGTTCCGATGAGCCGTTGCTGGATGGCTATCGTGCGATTCTGCCGGGCAATCTCGCCGCGGTGCTGTCCGCATTCGCGTTGATCGGTCTGCTCGCTTCCATCCAAGGCATTATGTTCGCGTATGGCCGCAACCTGTATTCACTGTCCCGTGCAGGCTATTATCCGGCGTTCCTGTCGCTGACCGGTAAGAAGACGCCGTACTGGGGTCTGGTCGTCGGCGCGATCATCGGTTTCGCAGCCCTGTTCATCATCGCGTACGGCGGTGATGGCGCCGGTTCGGTGGTGTTGAACATCGCTGTGTGGGGTGCGGTGCTGGCATATCTGCTGCAGATGGTTTCCTATGTGATCCTCAGGAAGAAGATGCCTGATATCAAGCGTCCGTTCACCAGCCCGTTCGGCATGCCGGGCGCGGTAATCGCAGGTTTGCTTGCATTCTGCATTTTCGTTGCCGTGCTGCTGAACCCGGATTATCGACTGGCCGTCTACGCCATGGTGGTCATCTACGTTCTCGCGACCATCTTCTTCGCGGTTTACGGACGTAAGCACCTGGTGCTTTCTCCGGAAGAAGAGTTCGCCGCTTCCGGCGGAAAGGTCGCATATAAGACTGAAGACTGACTGATTTTCTGCGATTATCGTTTCGTTTTCTTGAAATAAAACGATATTGCCAAGGCCGTGTTCATCTGGGATGCGGCCTTTTTCAATCATCGGAAATATGTAAAAAGGTCAACCAAATAGGTGGAAAACAGCGGAAATGGTTTGTTTCTGCGCTGTATCAGCCACTCAACATTACTGCGTTACCGTGTGGGTAACGCCACAGGAAGCCAACGAAAGAAGGAATCATGGCAACTCGATCAACCATCATGGACACCAATAGCTTCCGTCCGGAAATGGCGGCCGCGCTCGACCCAGAAACACGCAAACTAACCGAAGAGCGTGACGTGCTTGGTCCGGCCTACCGTTTGTTCTACCGCAATCCAGTGCATCTGGTGAAGGGCCGTGGCTCGCATCTTTGGGATGCCGACGGCGAGGAATACTTGGACGTGTACAACAATGTCGCATCCGTCGGCCACTGTCACCCGCGCGTGGTGGATGCACTTACCCAGCAGGCTTCGATGCTCAACACCCACACGCGCTACCTGCATGAGAACATCCTGCATTATGCGGAAGATATCCTCTCCACCATGCCTGACGAACTTGACCGCATCATGTTCCAGTGCACTGGTTCCGAAGCCAACGATCTGGCCATTCGCGTAGCACAGACCTACACTGGCGGCGAAGGCGTGATCGTGACCAGCGAGGCCTACCATGGCAATTCGGCACTCACCTCCAAGCTTTCCCCAGCGCTCGGCACCGCGCAAACGCTTGGCTTGACCATGCGCATGATTCCCACGCCGGACACTTACCGTTTGGTCATTGACGGCAAGCCTGCCGCGGAATGCGCCGCCGAGGAATTCGGCAACTGGATGGCTGGCGAAGTGCGCAAGGCCGTTGCCGATATGGAACGTCATGGCATCAAGTTTGCGGCATTGCTTGCCGACTCCATCTTCTCCTCCGACGGCGTGTACCCCGATCCGGTCGGCTATCTGAAGCCGGTGATCGACACCGTTCATGAACTGGGTGGCGTATGGATCGCCGACGAAGTGCAGCCGGGCTTCACTCGCACCGGCGACGCATTCTGGGGATTCGGACGCCAAGGCATTGTTCCCGATCTGGTCACATCCGGCAAGCCCATGGCCAACGGTCTGCCCACGTCGATGATGGCCGCCCGCCACGAAGTACTTGAACCGTTCGCAGGCTCCATTCCTTACTTCAACACTTTCGGCGGCAACCCGGTATGCATGGCCGCGGCCCAGGCGGTGCTTGACGTGATGCGTGACGAAGACACCATGAGCAACGCCAAGAAGGTCGGCGCAATATTCAAGGATGCCGTCGCGTCGCTTATGCCGGCACACCCCTGCATCGGCGACGTGCGTGGCGCGGGCCTGTACATCGGCTGCGAAATCGTCAAGCCGGGCACCAAGGATCCCGACCAGCAGGCAGCGCTCGATATCCTCGAAACCCTGCGTGACAACCACATCCTCACCTCCGTATGCGGCCGTTACGGCAATATCCTCAAGCTGCGCCCGCCGCTGGTGTTCAGCGAATCCGATGTGGATTGGTTCATGGATGGATTCATGAAGACTCTGGAAACATTGAAGCTGTAAAACGACAGATAACCATAAAGAAAGGGCGCGGATATGGAAGATCATACCGGCATCAGGCGCACGCGAAGCGCTACGAGCGAACTGGTCTACCGTATCCGCGCTCGCATTCGTGAACAGGAGCTTCTTCCCGGAGAGAAACTCGGATCGGAACGGGCGCTCGCCGACAGTCTTGGCGTCAGCCGTTCCGATTTGCGCAATGCGTTGACCGTGTTGGAATCCGATCATGAAATCATCCGCAAAATCGGTCGTGCCGGAGGCATCGTCATATCGGACGGACGTTTGGAACGCAATATCAACACGGTGGAATCATTGCCGACGATCGCGCGAAGACAAGGCATGCGCGTTTCGTCGAAAGTATTGCAGGCGGTGATTGCCCCGGCTTCCGTTTCCGACGTGCGTTTGCTGCGATTGCCGGGCGAGCATCCGATGATCTACGACATTACGCGATTGCGGTATATCGAAAATCGGCCGCTTTCGTTGGAACGGTCGCATTTGCCGGCATATCTGTTTCCTCTGTTCCTTACACGCGATTTGACGACCCCGTTCTACACCATGTTCGAACGTGATTATGGCGTGTATCCGTGCAATGTCGACGAAACATTGGAATCGGTGGTCGGCGACGAGCAGGAGAACGAGCTGCTGCAGATCGAGGCGGGAACTCCGCTGATGCGCATTCACCGGATCGCCTATGCGTCGGATGGATGCCCGTTCGAGCGTGCCACTGACGTGTATATCGCTGATCGCATGCGATTCACCATGCATCATTCCGGCTATGTACGCCTGTCCGCAACGTCTACGCAGAATATGACGAAATAAGCCGGAAGATTCTTCGGTTATACGATGCGGCGGTCGGCGGCCCAGCGGGTGAGTTCGGTGCGGTTTGACAGCTGCAGTTTGCGTAGTACGGAGCTGACGTGCGTTTCCACGGTTTTGATGGAAATAAACAGTTCCGCAGCCACTTCCTTGTACGTGTAGCCGCGCGCGATCAGGCGCATGACTTCCTGCTCACGGTTCGACAAGCGGTCCAGCTCGTCATCGTGGATCGGTCCGCTTGCAGGGCCGCCCATGCCAGCCGGTGAGCCATTTTGGAAAGCGGACAGCACGAATCCCGCCAATTTCGGCGAAAACACGGCATAGCCCTCATGCACTTGCTTGATGGAAGAAATCAAATCATCGCCGGAAATCGTCTTTGTCACATAGCCTTGCGCTCCGGCACGAATCACCGAACCGACATCCTGCGGCGAATCAGACACCGACAGCGCCAGAAACACGGTATTAGGGGAGTATGCGCGCGATTTCACGAGAATCTCGGCTCCGCCGCCGCCCTCGCCGCCGGGGACATGCACATCAAGCAGCACCACATCCGGCTTCGTCTGCGCGATCATCGCCACCGATCCCTCGACATCGGCCGCTTGCCCGACGATGTCGAAATGCGGCTGCAGCGTTGCGATAACGCCCGCACGGAACATTTCATGATCGTCAACGATGGCGATGCGGATCTGCTGTTCCTGCTCGTTCATTGCTGCTCCTCGAAATGGTTGGTAGGTTGATTGGTACGTTGATTGTTGGATTGACGGTTATGGTGATTGGGAAAATCGGTTTGTTGTGAGTTGCTTTGCGATTCGTGCGATTGCTGCGCATTCGTGTCGGCGGCTGTGGTTGCGGATGCGGGCATGTCTGCGATTGGCATATGCATGCGTACCTCCGTGCCCCATTGCGGTCTCGATACTATCTCCACTGTACCGCCACGTCGCTTGATTCGTCCGATAATCGATTCACGAATGCCAAGGCGATTCGCGGGAATCGCATTCACGTCGAATCCGTTGCCATGGTCGCGTACGAATACTTCCACCAGTTTGCTGCTTGCCTCGCAGTAGACGGAAATCGGCTCTCCTCCATGCGCTACCGCATTGATAAGCGCCTGTTGCGTGGCGTCAAGCAGCGCATCGGTTTGCGCGCTTGGACGTGCGTCGCCCACCGTCACCACTTCGATCGGCTTGCCATGCGTGTCTTCCACATGTGCGGCGATTTCTTTCAAGCCGGCGTTCACGGAACGGTCAGACGTGGTGCGTTCCTGATACAGCCATTCACGCAATTCGCGTTCCTGCGAACGCGCCAGCGAAAACACCGTCTGCTGATCGTCGGCATGCAACTGAATCAGCGCCAACGTTTGCAGTACGCCATCATGCAGATGCGCGGTCATGTCGGCACGTTCCTCTTCGCGTTCCTTCGATGCGCGTTCCGTGCCCAAATCGCGAATCAGCGCCATGATCCATGGCACAATCGCAAGCAATACGCCAATCAGCAGTGCCAAACCGGCGCACAGTATGCGAATCATGGAAAACGCGTCAAAATGCATGCAGGAACTGACGTACAAAGCGTATGCGGCGAAAATAATCGCAATGCCGCCAAGCATCGTCCATAACTGACCTTCTTCGGCATTGAAACGCAACCAGGAGACGCCGATACCGACCAGACCAAGCAGCAGGGGCACAATCAGAGTGCGTTCAACACCGCCTGCGAACATGACGAAACAGATGGAAAGCAGCATCAGACCAGCTAATGCAAGCAAAGCGGGTTTTGGTGCTTTCTTCAGTGTCTGCTCAAGACTTTCGCTGGAAGATTGCGTATCGCCATGCGTTCCGTCGTTGCATGCAGTCGTATCTTCAAAAGATGGTGGTTGCGGGTGCGGACCATCTTGCGTAGCTGTAAAAGATTGATATTCCGGGGAAACGGGATATGTCCCGTACGGCATGTTGCCCCGGGAAAGCGGTGCCTGCCATGGCGAACGCTTGCCGGCAATAATGTACGTCTGCTGTATGGGGTCTCCCACGGGAAGTGCCATCCACAGGAAAATGTAAGCGATGAGCCCTGCACCGAACAGACATGTGGTGGCGAGGAAAAACAGGCGCACCCATAGCACGGCAATGCCCAAATGCATGCTGATCGCCTTGCACACGCCAGCTCCCATGCGTCCGTATGGAGGACGCATCAACGGCAGTTTGGCCGGTTGCGTCGGCAGCGGACGTCCCTCATGCAGGGCCTGGTCGCAGCAGTAGCGCATATATACGGCGCTCGCCTGGTCGTACTGGCTTTGCGTGTACCACGGTTTTCCTAAGGATTTCATACTTCTATTGTGCCCTGTGGGGGACGCCGTTTCAGGGCATTCATATAGTGTTCAGGGCAGATTCAGGGTGTTCCCCGATACATGTGGCATGCGCGAGTTGCTGTAATGGAACCATGAGCAATGCAAACAATGGTCCGCTGGGCGATCGCGGCAACGCAGGGCCGCAGCCTTCTGCTGGACAACCGTATCATCGGCAGCCTGCGTACGGTTCGCCGCAACCTTCCCGCGGCGGCCGTTTCTTCGCGTGGATTCGTTCCAGCCAGGTCAAGCGTGGACATGACCGTTGGATTGGCGGCGTGTGCGATGGCATAGCACGTCGTCTTGGTTGGAATACCACGTTGGTTCGTGCGCTTATGGTGGTTGCCACACTGTTTTTCGGCGCGGGTGCCGCGTTCTATGGCCTGGCGTGGTTTGTGCTGCCGGATGAGCGCGACAATCAGATTCTTGCTGAGGATTTGATTAACGGCAAGTGGGATTGGAATTGCATTGGCGCGCTGTTGTGCTGCCTTGTTGCCATCTGTTTGCCGGGGGCAGGATGGTTTGCTTTCGCGTTGGCCGCGTTGGTGCTGTGGCTTCTGCTCAATAGGCAGATTTATGCGCCGAATGTTCCTCCAAATCAGTGGCAGCAGCCCCCGTATGGTCAGGCTCCGTACGGTCAACCGCAATATGGTCAGCCTCAATATGGAAGTCCTTCGTACGGACAGCCGGTGCCTCCTGCATCGCCGTCTCCAGCGCAATCGAATCCTTATACTCAGCCGATGCAGGCGAGCGGCGCATATAACGGGGTGGCCAACACGGCTTCGTCACCGGAATCGCAATCGCCTCAGCCTCAGCGCCCTCAGCCTCAACAGCCTCAGTATCATGCCTACCAACAGCAGGCCAATGGTCCGGCCGCTTTTGCCACGGCCAATGTTCCACCAACATTCACCGCTCCGGTAGCCCCGGTGGCGCAGACGCCTACGCAGCCAAGAAGGGGGCGCCGTAAGCCGGCTGGTCCACTGCTGGTATTGATGATGTTCGGTCTCACGATGATCGCATGCGCGCTATGCGTATGGTGCATTATGACGTACGGCGTTCAAGGCGGGCAGCGGGGCACCGAATACACGTTGCAGGCATGCGCGGCATTCGTCGGTGGCATCTGTCTGGTGACGGGAATCGTTATTGTCGCGCTCGGATTCGCGGGCAGAAGAACGGGAGGATTGCATCCTCTGACATGGATATCCGTATTCATGTCGTTGGTCATGGTGATGGCTTTGGCGGGTTATTCGCTGTTCAGCTATCGGATTGACACGAGCATTCCCTCATCCTACAAAAGGGTCAATGTGTCGGGAATGACCACCATGGGTTCCACCGCCAGTGAAATGAGCGAATACGAGCAGGGCATCGTCGCGCAAGGCAATGATTACGCCACCGACGTGCTGCATATCGACTTAAGCGATTACGCGAAAAACAACGGTCCGCACAAAGTGGATCTTCAGGATGGCACGCAGGGCACGACTTCCTGCCCTACAGGAACGTTGAATGTGGTGGCCTCAAGCGCACAGGTCGTGGTGACCTTGCCGAACGGCTGCTGGTGGGCGTTCGGGTCTAACGGTAATTTCTATAACATCACCGATTTCGTCGGCAGTTCGGACGGGCTCACGTTGGATTCCGGCAATATCTATGTCTCGCTTATGGGCAACGATTCCACGAAATCGGTAGTGAAAAAGCGTGCGCTGGGAACTTACGATACTTACGATCGGAGTTGCGGCTCATACGGAGATGAATCCGGCATCGAGGATTTCGATGATGAGACCGATACGGAAGATGGCACGGATACCGGCGCCGATTCCACTAGGACCGATTCCCCATTCAAAGACGGGGATGTGGACAAGGCCTACCGCGAAATCTACGACAATCATCAATATTGGCCGTGCTTCACCGGTGATGGCAAGGCTCCGGTCAGGCCAGCCGGACTACGGATCAATACTATGGCAACGGTCGGCGGCAGCGTCGCGGTGCAGTATGCGTCCGACAACACATTGGGCAAAGCGGGAAAGGAGTGACCATGAGCGACGACAAGACCCAGGAAATGCCGGTCATGGCTGATGCCGGAGATATGCCTACCGAAACGTTGCATGCCGTGGATGCGCAGTCCACGTATGACCAGTCGCAGCACAGTGGGCGTGCGACGCAGGATGATAAGCCGCGCGTGGGATCCGTTCCAGCGCAAGGCGTTCCGACCTATACCGCTTCGGCAGCCGGTGCGAATGGCGGGCGCAAGAATCGGCAGATTGGAGACGACATCATCAGACCTTCCGGAAGAAGTGGTTCGACCATCGCGCTCGGCGTGTTCACGTGCTTCATGGGGGTGGTGACGCTGCTTTGCGGCATGCATGTGCCAATGAATCTCTGGTGGTGGTCCAGCGATCCGAAACAGTCCTTCGTATTCCTGCTCGGGGGCATCGGCGTGCTGCTTATCGCCGTCGCCGTGATTTGGGCGATAGTCAGCGCGGTGCATGCAAACCGATCCAAGAATGGAAACGATGTGGACGGCGGCGATCCATTCGACGCTCCCCATAGTTCGGATACCACGGCCTTTTCGACTGATTCGGATAAGTCACCGGTTTCGGAACGATCGTGAGAGTCAGCTGAATAACCCCTGATGCCAGCCGCACCAACGAAATCGAGGCTGACATCGCAAACAAATACGTGACCACCATGGCATGACCAAATCCAACACTTGCTTTTCCATCTTGACGTTGGATTTTGGTCGTACCATGGCGGTCATTTTTATGGTGATGTACGGGGCTTACTGCAGTTTTCAGTAATTGTCACGGTGTGTTTTCACTGTGTTTACTGTGCGGCCTCAGCCTGTGCCAAATCCTCAAATCCAGCCAAACGAACCGTATTGCGAATCGTCTCTTCGGTGAGATTGCGCCGCTCATGCCGCAAACGCTCCACAAAATCGTGGTACAACGCCACGGTACGGTCGGAATAGGTGCCCAATTCGCCGCGCAGATACGTTTCGAACGACGTGGTCTCTGGCGTATCTTCGACAGTGGTCAGCACACGCATCGCCTCGCCGAGATGAGGAAAACGCTCACGAAAATCACGCGCCCACGACACCTGAACTGTTATGATGCCTTCCTGCAAGACGTTGCGATTCGCGGAAATCCGGGGAATATACGGCGCAATGTTTGCACAATACTCCTGTGGATATGTGGATTGCATCATGCGACCATACTTTTCCGTCATCAAATTACGTCCAACACGGTCGGCTTCCTGCAAGTCCGACCGGTAACTGCGCAGCAATTCCTCCGGCCACGTCATGAACTGACTGGCACGCATCTGATGAAACATCGGCCAATTGCCTTGGCAGGACGCGCGGCCGCCCTCATTATTGGTTTGCTGAAACTGATTCCACTCCAGTTTGATAATGGATTCAACAAGATTTGCTGTATCGTGACCGTCTATTACATCTGAAATTACGCTGCTATTCATATGATTTCGATTCTTGATTTCGTCTGATTATTGCTCTGATTTGCAATGCTTGCGATGGATTTTTTGGCTGCAGGCACGTCACAGGCTGTGCAGACAACTCGCGTCGGACTTGATATGGTTCTCAACATACGGCCGCTGCCATTCCACAAACGTTTCGTGGGATTCGGTCAATCCCTCCCGCAGCAATTCATCCACAACATCACTGCAGATGCGCTCAACAGTGGCGATAATGCGCTCCGCCGCAGGCTTCGCACCCTTGCCGCCCTCACCGAAACCGACACCGCCGAAACATGCGGCGGAACTCAATCGCAATATGTCTTCCAACTGTTCGCACACGCCGGCCAGCCTTGTTGCCATACGGCGGCTCAGCTTGCGCATGGCAGCAAACTGCCATTTGTAATACGGCAGATACCCAACGCTCACCGGCTCATTGATCAGAAACATCAACGAAGCCGTGGCGTTCACGAACTCATGAATGCTCAACATCGCAGCAGCACCATCGCCACGTTGCAGCATGCGCGGCAGATTGTATTGCCCCGCCTGAGCCATCATGCCCAAACGGCGGGAAATCAAGGAAAGTCGAACATCTTCCGGCATGAACTTGAACCCCTGCCGAGTTTTGGAAAACACCCCCAACGGATCAGCGAACACCTGACCGTTTGTGGCAGTGGCCAACGTATCTTCCTGCAAACTTAGCCAAGATGCAACATCGTTCTGCGCCGGAGCCTCACGAAACAGCGTGATCCGCTCGAAAAAATCGCCGATACGAAACACGCCATCACGGCGGAACTCGCCTTGCGCACGCGGCGTAAGTGGCGATTGAGATGCGGCAAGAGCGTCGGAATTAGCCGAACCATGCCCTGCAAAATGCGGCTTGCCCTGCTCGGCAACAGTGAAATCGCGACTCAACGCATCGTAATCAGCCTGCAATTGCTCGCCAATCGCATCATAATCCTCATCGGTAAGCCACAGGCAGAAACGCGGCGCGAAATCATGATCGCGCGACAGCTCATCGTCGAAACCGAAACATTCCGAACCATAACCGACCAAACCTGCGGCAATCCGCCCCTGATATGCCGAATATGCGCCGGCAAGCAACGGTTTGCCGAGATCATTCCAGAATGCGCGAGACAAAGCAAGTCCCGAAATATGGTGAGAAATCGCAGGAATCGAAGATGCGCCGGATTCCGTCATATAGTGCGGTTCACTTGATTGCTGAGATTCGATTGATTTCGGTGCATGCTGAGATTCCAAGGATTCTTGCGATTCTTGATATTCTTGCGATTCCCGCGTTTTATGAGATGATGGCATGTGCTTATGCAACGCCTGTTTTGCCGCTTCAAGATTGGCTGCAGTCGTGTGATAGTAGTCGGTGTTGCGTCCGTAGCATTCCTCAATCACGCTCAACGCATGCTCATAGCCGGAAACCGCATCCTGCAGGCAGCCGGCCATATAGCAGGCCTGCGCATAGCCGGCCAGCGCCGAAGCATAATGCGCACTATGTTCCAAATGCCCGGTACGGTAGATTGTCAACGCTTTCTGGGCGTGCTGTATGGCATCGCTCGCCCAATACCGGTCCATCTGCAGGAGCAGCAATGCAAGATTGGTGTGCGTGGAGGCAACGTCGATGTCAGCGCTCGCATCGGGGGAAGATTGCTCCAACAGGTCCAGCGCCTGTTCCAGCTCGCGCTTCGCCTGATTGAGACGACCGGTTTCGCTGTACAACATGGACATATTGTTATGCAGTGCGGCCAGGCGTCGGTCGGTGGGGGAGAAGGCGGACGTGGCCGCGTCAAGCGCCTGACGGTACAGCTGTTCGGCCTCCTCGTACTGGCCTGCGGCTCGCATGCCCGTGGCCGCGTTGATCAGCGTCGTAGCCCACGCCTGCGGGTCGATTTCCTGAAGATGCAAATGATCCGCAATGCTTAACGATTCGCGGATAATCGGCAGATTGTCGGTATGGCGACCTTGCGAACGGTAAAACCCCATCGTTTCGTTCAACACCGTCAGCAAACCGGCGTCATCATGACTGTGTTCGGCTTCGGTCCGCGCCTTCTGCAGATACGGTTCAGCCTGTTCAGGAGCCTTATGCGCATCGAAAATCGCATCAAGACCACGCAAAAATCGTTGTACATCAAATGTTGCGCATCCGTCATCGCAATTATCCATATTCAGATTGACATCACTGTCTGCCATCGCAATCCCTTCATCGGTGACTTCCATCATCTCCCGAACTGCAGACGGCATCGCAGACGGCGAAACAACGAAAGATGGGGAACATGCGATACGTCGTACAAAGAACAACGGGATATCTCATCACAATAATTGTGATGAGATATCCCGTTACATAACAGAAATAATCGAAATAACTGACTGTCGAATGTCAGACATGCACTTCGCGCATACGCTCCGTAGCGCCCGTATGCGTTTCGTAACGACGCGAATAGGTGACCAGCATAATCACCGCGATCAAAGCGATCGGAGCACCGGCCAAACCGGTGTAATGGTAGTTCATGGTGTTTGCCGTCAATGCGGCACCACCAACGATCGAACCAACCGCATTGCCGAAATTGAACGCGATCTGCACGGCCGCGCCCGCAATCAGCTCGCCGCCGCCCTCACCGGCCTGCACCATCAGCAGCTGCTGTGGAGACGAGTTGAAGAACAGTGCGAAACCAATCAGGAATGTCAGCAGAGCGGTGGTCACATGATTGCCAGGAACAAAGAACACCAGCAACAAGCCAAGCGTGGCAATGGCCTGCGAAAGCCCGGCGGTGGCACCAGGCTTCCACAAATCAGTCAAACGGCCGCCCGCAATACCACCGATCACCATGCCGAAACCGGCAAGCACCATTAACAGGGGAACCAGCGAAGAATCCCATCCACCGACCTTCTGCAGCCACGGTGAAACGTAGCTCCACCAGCAGAAAATACCGGAATTACCGCAGAACACCGCCATGAGAATAAACCACGGACCGGCGTGAGTGAGGAAACGGAACTGCCCCTTAATGCCAGCGTCCTTGATCGGCGCGACGAACGGCACCCACGCAATCACCAACATCATCGTCATCAACGCCCAAGCGGCAAGAATCGCAAACGCCAAACGCCACGACAGCATTTCCGAAAGCAATGTGCCCGCAGGCACACCCAACATATTGGCCACCGTCTGACCCGTCACCATCATTGACACGGACTGCGCTTCCTTGCCCTTATCGGCCAACGTCTTGGCGATCAGCGTGGCCGTGCCGAAAAACGCGCCATGCGGCAAGCCCGAAATGAAACGAGCGGCCAACAACATGGGGGAATTGAACGAAACCGCGCTCAACGTGTTGCCGACCAGTGCGATGATCATGAACAGAATAATGAGATTCTTCGGCCACAAATTATAATTCCTTCAACAAAATTATTACATAAACAATGTTATGATGAAATTAGTAGTATATTATATTCAATAAATTCTGACCAAGAAGATATTTCAAAAAAGAAATTATCTGATATATTATTGACTAATGGCTATACAAAAAATCCACTAAATTAATCAATTTTAACGAGAATTCTTTTGGATTCTCGTTTTTTGTTTGTATATTTGTCGACGAGCACGCCGTGGCGTGTGATGACGGGCGCGAGCGCGTGATTCAGGTAGTCGATGGTCATGGCGGTGAACTCGACGGACGTGTACTTCGTGCGAAGCAGCGTGCGGCCGTGCTTTTGCGCCATCTCGAGGCACTCAGGGAAAACATCTAAATTGCGCGAGATGACCAGTGCCGGGATCTCATAGCAGAACAGGTCCTCGAAGCGCTTGCGCCGCTCCTCGGCCGAGTAGCCGCGCAGGAACGTCACCTCGCTCTTGCCGATGATCTGCAATCTTCTCGGATCAAAATAATCGAAAAAGCCGATGAACTGGAGGCCGGGGCGGTTGACGTCCGTGATAGTCAAGATCTCGGTGTCGTAATCCGTGCCCTTGTTGATGACCTCCATCTGAAATTTTTCTACGATGTCCTTTACGCGGACGGAGCGATTGGTATTCATAGTTCCCTCCATGCGGGCCTTGGCCCGCGTGATAAAATACACTTTAATTATAATCGCTGCCCCCCTTTTTTACAAGCGAAAACGCCCTGCCGCGCCACGCTTTTTTCGCATTTGCGCCGCGAGCACAAAAATTACAGATTTTTTCATCTTTTTTGAAAATAGTACTTGCATTTTGTGATGCAATCTGTTATAGTATCAACTGCTTGTGAATGACCAAGCCTTGATTTGATTACAGCAAGGAGGTGCAACGGATGGCAAAGTGCGAGTTTTGCGACAAGGGTGTTGCGTTCGGTATTAGAGTTTCCCACTCTCACCGTCGTTCCAATCGTCCCTGGAAGCCCAACGTCAAGCGCGTGAAGGCTATCGTCAATGGTACGCCCCGCCATGTCTATGTTTG
>OGWV01000184.1_pt1 | contig 33562 bp, 30 predicted proteins | sample 1576081 | NCBI WGS metagenome assembly OGWV01 (sample SAMEA3541541, study PRJEB24748) | human gut metagenome | biome: human gut; feature: human-associated habitat; material: faeces | place: China | collected 2012 | reverse complement strand
TGACGTAATGTGGCAGTTTCTCTTTTGCCACCTCATTAATCGGTACACATGGCAGGCAGTGAATCTGTGCCAGAAAACCGTCTACCAGCGTTGAATCTTCCGTCAGATCGGTAAGTAGCCAGATATCTGGCGCATTGAGCTGATGCGGTTGATCTGGGTTGAGTTTGTTTCGCAGAGTCTGGACATTCATTCCTGCACGTTCTGCCAGCTTCGCCATATTGTGACGAAGTGCAAAAGCTCTACAGGCTTCATCAAAATGCGGGTGTTTGGAAATCTTATAATCAAACATGCTACCCCCTTAGAAAGTTCTCATAATTGAACTTACTTACCAACAATGACGCGGAAGTTGGAATGACCGAGGGATTCACGGACCTGATCGGTTTTGTACATTAAATAACGCAGGCTTACGCGGCCTTTGTTTTTTTCTTTCTTGACCATGTATTTAGCAAGCTGACCATGGTGAATTTTTTGATACACGGAGCCGCGGGAGATACCTTCCCATTCCGCGAACTCTGCAGGCGTAGCCATCTCTTTTGGTACACGAATTGAAATATCAGTGCTCATAGTGCAGTATCTCCCGATTAAGGTTTGGTTTACGTCGTTTTATCTCGTTTTACTTGATTCAATATTTGATACATCGAGATACTACGATCCAATATTTGATACGTCAACAGGATTAAAAAATGATACAGGTAAAGGTTGGAGAGAATACAGGGGGAAGAGAGGCTATCCATAGACTAATGGCAGCCTATGATTTCAAGTCCAGACAGCAACTTTGCGATCACTTAGGCGCATCAAAAAGCACCATGGCAAACAGATACTTAAGAGATAGTTTTCCTGCAGAGTGGGTGATTCAGTGCGCCTTGGAAACAGGAGTTTCTTTACTGTGGCTAACCACCGGACAGGGGGAGCCAGGTCCAAACATTGAACCTAAAAAAAATATCAATTCCGTGAACTCCAGCAAGGTTGTACCTCTTTCTGAACTAGTATCTCCTGAAATTGACAAGGCGACTCTCAACGGTGGTTTATTGGTCGATGCTGGAAAAGCAATCATTGATAGCAGCATACTCCCCTCAGACTCAAGCAACCTACTGCTGGTGACTACTTCTGGTGATTCTTATTTAATAGATCGCAACCAAACACCACCAGTAAATGGTATGTGGTTAGTCGATATCGACGGGATAAAAAGCATCGTTAAATTGACTCGACTCCCGGGAAACAAATTAGTAGTGCATCAGGATGATTCATCGTTTGAGTGCGGCCTGGATGACATTGAGGTAGTAGGCCGCGCACTGAAAATCATTAAGAGCCTTTGAAATGACCATCAGAAAACAGCCGAACGGAAAATGGTTGTGTGAGTGCTATCCCAATGGACGCAATGGCAAGCGCGTGCGTAAGCAATTTGCTACCAAAGGCGAAGCTATTGCGTTTGAAAGCTTCACAATGGAAGAAGTGAACAAAAAACCGTGGTTAGGAGAAAAGGATGATCGGCGACGCCTATCAGAATTAATTGAGCTTTGGTATTCCCTGTACGGTCAGACACTCGCAGACCCCAAGCGCCTCATGGCGAAACTTAAAATTATCTGTAATGGTCTAGGCGATCCCATCGCCTCAGAACTGACAGCCGGTGACTTTACGAAATACCGCGAAGCACGGCTAAAAGGTGAAGTGCGAAATGAAGATGGCACGCTTATGTCGCCCGTTAAGCCCCGCACGGTAAACCTTGAACAGCGTAACCTATCATCGGTATTTGGTACACTGAAAAAGCTGGGCCATTGGTCAGCCCCCAACCCACTTGCCGGGCTGCCAACATTTAAAATTGCTGAGGGTGAACTGGCGTTCCTGACCCCGGAAGAAATTAAACGTCTGCTGGATGCCTGCGCTGATTCTCAAAGCCCCAGCCTGCTTTTGATTACAAAAATCTGCCTGGCCACCGGCGCGCGATGGAGTGAAGCCGAAAACCTACAGGGACACCAGTTGTCAAAATACCGCATCACTTACACCAAGACTAAGGGCAAGAAAAACAGAACAGTGCCAATATCACAGGATCTGTATGACGAACTCCCCAAAAAGAGAGGAAAATTATTCACTCCATGCAGAAAAGCTTTTGAACGAGCAGTAAAGAGGGCCGGTATTGAGCTGCCGGAAGGTCAATGTACCCACGTTCTGCGTCATACATTCGCCAGTCACTTTATGATGAACGGCGGAAACATACTGGTACTTAAAGAAATCTTGGGTCACACTGATATTAAAATGACAATGATATATGCACATTTTTCTCCAGAACATCTCGAAGATGCTGTGACTAAGAATCCATTAATCAACCTTAATTGAAATAATTCTCATGCGCAAATATTCAGAACTGAAAGAAATATCAGATTCATTATTACAATATGAACTACTTCAACCCCCATTCAAGGCCAATGGCGACATTGTATCCAACTTTAAAAACAGGATTGATTGTTATCTTGAAGCTATTGATAAAATAAGAAAGGACTATCCAGACAACGAAACAATAAAAGAGGTAAAAAAAAGATCGATTTCAATCACAACATTCTCCAATAAAATATCTGAAACGTTAACCCATTATCTTAACGGTAATATTAAAGAAGCCTATAATACTTTCAACCAAGCTATAATAGGTTCACCAGCAATGAAGAACCACATTTATCAAATGACGGTTCCGTTAACAAAACTTTGTAATAGACGAACTCCGTTATTTCGGGTTAGGAAAAGTGAAAACATACTAAAAAATAGAGAAGAATTATTCCACATTCCTTTTAGTCAAAGACATTTGGTAAGCGCACAACGCTTCTCAGTTTCAGGTTTACCATGTCTATATCTTGGGACATCAATATTTGTTTGCTGGCAAGAGATGGGAAAACCAGATTTCGATAAGCTGTATATATCATCATTTATTACTGAAGACGAATCATCACAAATTAGAATACTAGACCTCGGATACAACCTAACGTCAGCACTACGTTCCACTCCAAGTGAGCATTCATTTTCATTTGAGCCTGAACGCATAGATGAATACAACAATGAAAATTATAGTGATTTCCCAGACCCGATTAATGATAAGGTTTCAAAACTAATCGCATGGCCTTTAGTATTGGCCTGTAACTATACAAAAGATCATGAACATGCAAATTTTCACAAAGAATACATTATTCCAAACCTATTAATGCAATGGATTAGCAGTGATAGCAACAAGGATATTTCTGGAATATCGTATCGTTCGACAAAAATACTTAATCAAAAAGATAGTGACATCGGTATTAATGTAATCTTACCCCCTAAAATGGAACGAATAACTGTACCAAACACGTTGTACTGCCCTGAATTGAAGAGAATATTTAAAGTGACTAACCCAGTATCATGGGCTGTGTTTAGCACTTTAAAGGCTACTCCCAACTTCCACTCACCAACTGCCGTCAGATATCAAACAAATGGCCCAGCAAAAGGTTGGATAGAGGATTTCGATGAATCACTTGTTGAGTACTATGACAATACGACCTTCAGAAAAGTAGAAGTTCTTATCCACCAAATGATGAAGCATGAGCATCTACCTGATGGCGGCAATTTGGCGGCGGAGAGTTAAAAATGTATAAAACGGGCAAACACAACAAAAAACTAATTCTTTGTTTTAAAACATAAATTACTATTTTTACTATACTAAAAATGGTATGTAGGAATTTCGGACGCGGGTTCAACTCCCGCCAGCTCCACCAAAATTCTCCATCGGTGATTACCAGAGTCATCCGATGAAGTCCTAAGAGCCCGCACGGCGCAAGCCCTGCGGGCTTTTTTGTGCCCTCAATTTGTCCCGCGAAGTCCGAAGAAAACTAATTAAATCCGATCCTTTTAGGCACCTTGTTAGGCACCTCATAAAGCTTTATTGTTTTTTGAGGTGCCTAAAACTATGGAAACCCGGCAATGGCAAGACAAACCAAACCTCTATCCGTTAAAGAAATAGAATCAGCCAAACCCAAGGAGGCGGACTACGTTCTCTATGATGGCGATGGCCTTGAGCTACTCATTAAATCCAGCGGGAGTAAAATCTGGCAGTTTCGCTACATTCGCCCTGTCACCAAGAAACGAGCAAAGAAGAGCATAGGCTCCTACCCGTCAGTTACCCTTGCCGATGCCAGAAACTACCGTGCAGAGTCCCGCTCACTACTGGCTAAACAGATCGATCCGCAGGAACATCAGCAAGAACAATTGCGCAGTTCGCTGGAAGCCAAAACCAACACTTTCCAACTCGTAGCTGAACGTTGGTGGAATGTGAAGAAAGCCAGTGTGACAGAGGACTATGCGGAAGATATCTGGCGCTCTCTTGAAAGAGACGTCTTTCCTGCGATTGGCGACGTTAGCGTTACAGATATTAAAGCTCATACACTGGTTCAGGCCGTACAACCGGTTCAGGCCAGAGGAGCACTGGAAACTGTTCGTCGCCTGTGCCAACGTATTAATGAGGTCATGATCTATGCCCAGAACACAGGGCTGATTGATGCTGTTCCCAGCGTTAATATCGGTAAAGCCTTCGAGAAGCCTCAGAAAAAGAACATGCCCAGCATTCGACCGGATCAGCTACCTCAGTTAATGCAGACGATGCGAACAGCCAGCATTAGCCTTTCCACACGCTGCCTGTTCATGTGGCAACTTCTTACTATTACCCGCCCTGCCGAAGCGGCTGAAGCTCTCTGGGAAGAGGTAGACATAGAAGCGCGAGAGTGGAAGATTCCTGCAGCACGCATGAAAATGAACCGCGACCATACTGTTCCATTGTCAGATGAAGCAATTGCGATACTAGAGATGATGAAGCCGTTAAGTGGAAATCGAGAATTTATCTTTCCCAGCCGCATCAAGCCAAACCAGCCGATGAACAGTCAGACCGTAAACGCATCGCTAAAACGCGCAGGTTTTGGTGGGGTGCTCGTTTCACACGGCCTGCGATCTATCGCCAGTACAGCCCTTAATGAGCAGGGATTTCCACCTGATGTTATTGAGGCTGCACTTGCTCATGTGGATAAGAATGAGGTTCGTCGTGCGTATAACCGTAGTGATTATCTTGAGCAGCGACGGCCTATGATGCAGTGGTGGGCTGATTTTGTGATGGCTGCAGATCACGGTAGTATGATTGAAGGAGGGATAAAGGCAATGCGGTTAGTTGGATGACATGTCGTAGCTAAAACCCGTTCTGTTTTTGGGTAGATTAACCTGAAGGTCTGCAATTTTAAATGACGCTGAAAGAAGTTAAACCCTGCTCTTAAGCAGGGTTTTTATGATTTATTCTAATTTTGGTTTTGAATCTTTCTATTTTAAATCAGCCTTTGCGGCTCGAATATCTGCGTTTTTTGCTGAGTATTCCCATTCGTCAGCGATTCTAAATAGCATTGCAGAAGTACGGACGCAGTGGGGCATTGAATTTGCCCATTCTCGGTACTGCTCAGCTAATATCCTTTCTTGGTTTCCACCTTCGTAACGCATACGAGCAAATACCCCCCTTTTATTGTACCTACCAATTTGTATACCTTGCTCTAACTCATCAGAAGATAATATTTCAATGATGTGCCGAATTGCTTCATGTGGCCAGGAATTATCTACTGAGCTATTAGGGGCATGTGCCAGAATTTTTCCTATTACATGATCAGTGATTTCTTGGCGATGATGCAATTTTGCTAAATGGCGTACATTCTCACACCAATCTTCAAGTTTATCTTGATCAATTTCATTGTCTATCTGCCCTGGTAGTATTCGTAATTTTTCAAGTAATCTGTATATAGAAGTAGCTCTTTTAACTTCCAACTCCGATGGTTCTGTTTGTTCATCTTCGTCACTACGATATACAATACATATTGCTTCTATAAAAACCTCTGGCTTTTTCATCATTAGACGATGCAGGATAAGTGGCTCATCGCTATCCGGAAAACAAGGCAAGTAGGTCATTTCTTTAAATGCCAAATCTGTTTCAGAAACATCGTTACGTTGTTTGAGTTCATCAAAAACTTTTTTTACATAGTACGATAGCATTGTATCAAATTGGATATCCTGGCTATTTATTTCTTTAACGACTATATCTAGAAGATATAAAAGTGTTGTAGATGGAATCTCAGAAAGGCGTTGATTTGCTGATATAATAGCAGCAAGACCCCGGCCCCTTTCTATATATTTATCCATAAGAACAAATAAATCCGAAGTTTTACCCATCATTGCAATGGGTTGTTTTTGCAACCAATATTTTTCGTTGATGTTATCTTCAAACCCTTCAATAATGCTCCATATCTCTTGTGAGTCTCTTAACGATGCTAAGATTTTCCCAGCCCTATCAGGGGTAATTTTAAACTGTTTAAAATACACTTTTATTTTATTAAGCCATTCAGCACCAAAGCATTCAACACCATATTGCATTAACAACCCACAAACTTCATCAATATTTTTTTTGTTGTTAATAAGCATTACAAACAAATCATTTAATTTTTCTTCATCCAACGAGAGTGCTGATATATGCCTTGCTGCAATAAAAACATTATTAACTTGTTGAAAAAGGTCTTTCACCCCAGACAAACCTAAAGTAAAGTATATTTCCCTAAGTTTTTCACTTCGCATTTCTTCGACAGAAGAAAAAATTCCGCCAGCATTTTCAATTGACTCTTCAATATCAGAATCCCAATCATTGAAAATCCATAAACTGGCTCTAACCATGTCAATTGGTTTATAATTATCAAGTATTTTCGCTATTTTTTCCATAGACTCAAATTTAAATGCCCAGTTCGCATCTGAATATTTTTTATGGCGAGAATACTCATGACGCAAAGCCTCCCATACGATGAACTGATCCTCTTCAGTTTGTTGAGAAAGGCAAAGTTCAAGATGAGAAAGTGTTTCATCTATTGCATTCTCAGGGAATGAGCTTAAATGAGAGATTAGGATTTCCCATCTTGTTGGGAGTATACCTGCAAGTTTAATTGCTTCTTGGATAATAAAGATTTGCCCCTCCCAAACAACGCCCCACGTTAGTTTTTCTACATCTTTATCCGACTCTCTGAACTTCATTTTTTGGTTTTGATCAGAGGTATCATGGGAGCGAGGAAGGAGATTTTGTAACAAACTCCACCCAATACTAGGAACAATAGTGATAATTTTTTTTATAATTGCATTTCTAACTTTTACTGGTGCCCATGTATTAGGAGACCATGCCAGAAAAATGGTTCTTAAACTATTAAGAGGGCGATCTGAGTAAGTTCCTCCGGGATCTATTACAGCGAGTTTTGCAAGACAGATTGCAGCGCGTAATAGATATGTTTGTTCCCAAGCCAAGGCTTCCAATGCCCATTTTAATCCATGATAATGACTTCGAGGAGTTAACAGCCCTTTATCTTCATTGAATATTGGAGCAATCATTTCCCCATTGCCCTTAAGCAATTGCTCAAGGGCATCAAGGAAAGGGCCAGGGGCAGCTTCTGCCAGCAGCGGAAGTTGATCTCGCAAACTAACAAATAGTCGATGGTCGTTAGCAAGTCCCGGAATACTCTGAACTATTTTGTTAACAAAATCTTGGGGTGTCATACCAGTAACCCGGAATTCGGCCTGTTCATGTAATATGATCTTACCCAGCAATAGTGGACACGCGGCTAAGTGAGTAAACTCTCAGTCAGAGGTGACTCACATGACAAAAACAGTATCAACCAGTAAAAAACCCCGTAAACAGCATTCGCCTGAATTTCGCAGTGAAGCCCTGAAGCTTGCTGAACGCATCGGTGTTACTGCCGCAGCCCGTGAACTCAGCCTGTATGAATCACAGCTCTACAACTGGCGCAGTAAACAGCAAAATCAGCAGACGTCTTCTGAACGTGAACTGGAGATGTCTACCGAGATTGCACGTCTCAAACGCCAGCTGGCAGAACGGGATGAAGAGCTGGCTATCCTCCAAAAGGCCGCGACATACTTCGCGAAGCGCCTGAAATGAAGTATGTCTTTATTGAAAAACATCAGGCTGAGTTCAGCATCAAAGCAATGTGCCGCGTGCTCCGGGTGGCCCGCAGCGGCTGGTATACGTGGTGTCAGCGGCGGACAAGGATAAGCACGCGTCAGCAGTTCCGCCAACACTGCGACAGCGTTGTCCTCGCGGCTTTTACCCGGTCAAAACAGCGTTACGGTGCCCCACGCCTGACGGATGAACTGCGTGCTCAGGGTTACCCCTTTAACGTAAAAACCGTGGCGGCAAGCCTGCGCCGTCAGGGACTGAGGGCAAAGGCCTCCCGGAAGTTCAGCCCGGTCAGCTACCGCGCACACGGCCTGCCTGTGTCAGAAAATCTGTTGGAGCAGGATTTTTACGCCAGTGGCCCGAACCAGAAGTGGGCAGGAGACATCACGTACTTACGTACAGATGAAGGCTGGCTGTATCTGGCAGTGGTCATTGACCTGTGGTCACGTGCCGTTATTGGCTGGTCAATGTCGCCACGCATGACGGCGCAACTGGCCTGCGATGCCCTGCAGATGGCGCTGTGGCGGCGTAAGAGGCCCCGGAACGTTATCGTTCACACGGACCGTGGAGGCCAGTACTGTTCAGCAGATTATCAGGCGCAACTGAAGCGGCATAATCTGCGTGGAAGTATGAGCGCAAAAGGTTGCTGCTACGATAATGCCTGCGTGGAAAGCTTCTTTCATTCGCTGAAAGTGGAATGTATCCATGGAGAACACTTTATCAGCCGGGAAATAATGCGGGCAACGGTGTTTAATTATATCGAATGTGATTACAATCGGTGGTGGCGGCACAGTTGGTGTGGCGGCCTCAGTCCGGAACAATTTGAAAACAAGAACCTCGCTTAGGCCTGTGTCCATATTACGTGGGTAGGATCAATTTCTGAACAAGCCAGAAAGCAAGGCAGTTACATCATTGTCAGCCTGGGTGATGATTGCTCGCCGTCAGGAAAGAAGGATCGTCTCAAAGCGATGAGGGATGCAGTAAAAGATGATCCTAACGAAAGTTATCTTCATCTTGATTTCTACGACCGCTCCAAACTCATCCAATGGTTGCGCCAACATCCATCAGTCATGCTGTGGGTAAAAGCAAAGCTTGGGCAAGGGTATTCCGGTTGGCAACCCTACGGAGCCTGGAGCAATCCACCACAAGGTGTTATAGACACTTTAATCTCAGCCCCAGGCGTAACCATTACTTTACCATCGGGAAAGGGGCAAAAACTCAAAATTGATGAAGCAATTAACCCAATGCGAGCACTGATCCGTTCGACAAACAAGGCTGTTCGTATTACAGGATTGTCTGGTGTTGGGAAGACTCGAATCGTTCAGGCGCTCTTTGATGAAACTGTTGGAACAGATGCGCTTGACCGAACAGTAGCTATTTATGTTGATACTGGCTATGAGCCAGTACCGTCGGCTACAGCAATGCTTGATAACCTGCTCGCTGAAGGCCGGCGAGCAATTATGATCCTTGATAATTGCCCATCAGAACTCCATGCTTCGCTTGCCAGCAAAGTATCAGCCGCAGGGAAAGAAGTAAGTCTCATCACGATCGAGTACGACATTAGGGATGACAAACCACAGACAACTGAGGTCATCCACATTGAGACAGATGGTCCAGACGTGGCAGAGCAACTTCTTATCCGTCGCTTCCCTTCTATTGGTCAGAATAATGCCCGTCGGATTGCAGAGTTCGCAGATGGGAATGCAAGAGTGGCTTTGGCTATAGCGGAAAGAGTGGAAGAAGGTGAGAGTTTAGCCCTACTTTCAGATGCGCAGTTGTTTAATCGCTTGTTTGAACAACGTAATCATCCCGACGGCCATTTACGGGAGCAAGCTGAAATATTGTCACTGGTGTATTCGTTCTCGATATCTAGTCCAGATGCAGCTACCGATGAACTGGAAATATTGGGTGTGCTCTCTGGGTATCCCAAAATCCAGTTATTCAAAGCTGTTACGAAGTTGATGGAACGTCACATTGTTCAGAAAAGATCCCACTGGAGAGCCATCCTTCCCCATGCCATTGCTAACAAGTTGGCAGCATCTGCACTTAATAGTATTCCGATTGATCAACTTAGAACGACCTTTGAAGCTCCGGATCGGCAACGATTATTGATGTCGTTCGCGCACAGGTTGGGACTATTGCATAGCCATGCTGTGGCTAAAGAGATTGTTGAAGCTTGGTTACAGCCCGAAGGGCTGCTTGGAAAAATAATAGACCTAGATGATGTATCGACACGCATTCTAAATTATATCGCTCCAGTTGCCCCAGGAGCTTTGCTTGAGAGGATTGAAGAAACGCTTGTTACGTCTAATTTTGAGCATTTTAAATCACGCTACAACCCACAACGAACAGCAATTATCAAATTGTTGCAGTTACTTGCATATGAATCGAAATACTTTGAACGATGCATTAAGCTCTTAATCCGTATCGCAGACCAGGAAAGCGCGAGCAATAATTATGATTCGGCTCGAAATAAGATAAAGAGGTTTTTCCAACCTTATCTATCCGGTACCCATGCCTCTTTAGAACAACGTGTTGCGATCATGAATGAATGCATTGATTCAAGTATGGCCGAACGTAGAAGGATGGGGATCGAAATGCTTGAAACTGCTCTCGGCGGACCTCCGTGGACAGGATTCGGAATTAATGAGTTTGGTGCTAGGCCAAGAGATTATGGATTTCGACCCAGTTACGATGAACTTGTTGCGTGGCTATTCGCCTTCATCGATATTTTGGTGAGATTAGGAACCTCAGGAGTGCCCGAGCTTGAAGATGATGCCAGGCGGATCTTGGCTGATAAATTTCGCTGGATTTGGCGTCATGGAGGAATAAGGTCAAAATTAATTGATGCGGCTCGTAAGTTACATGCCCATCGCCCTTGGGGTGAAGGCTGGAAAGCTGTCCGCTCAACAATCTACTTTTTCCATACAAAAAGAAAAGATAACGAAGACGTAGAACCATTGCCGGAAATACTTGTGACATTGGAACGAGAATTAGAACCTAAAGACTTGGTTTCGGCAATCATGGCTTATGTACTCAGTAATAGGCGCGATTTTTGGGCTCTAGATGCTGATTATGAGCACCAAGGAACTAATAAATTCAGTGAAATCAGGAAAATACTTTGTGCCAAAGCTTTCAAGTTGGGGCACGAATTTGCAGTATCTTCCCATGGACTTGATGAGTTGTGCCCTAATCTTTTTTTGCGGGATGGAATGCCGTATCGCGTCGAATTTGGTAAAGGCTTAGCTAACGGGGCTCCTGACCTACGAATTTATTGGCAACAACTAGTCATTCAATTGGATCTACAACACAAATCTCAACGTGATGTTTCGGTCATTCGAGGTTTCATTGAAGAGACTCATTCTATCGATTCAGCATTAGCGCAGGAACTGCTCGATCAGTGTGCACAACATTCCGAACTTCGATTCGAATTAGTCAACCTTCATCCTTGGCAGGAGTTTACTGAAATCGATCTGGATCGTTGCATGTCGCTTCTGGATGACTCTGACATACAGCCCCATATGTATGGGGCAATTCTGTGGGGTGAGCAATTCTCTAATTTGCCAGAAAGCAGGGTCCTCGAGCTAGCTCAAAGGCTGCTGAGTAAACCGAATGGTGATGAAGTAGTATTGGAAGCACTGAGTATGAAACTAGCTGATAAAGGAGATGCTACGGATACACTAGGTCTTGCGCTACGAACAATCGGAATATCCGCTGCAATCCAGAGGTTCCAAAGAGATCACAACGATCTCGGCGGATATCTGGATTATGCAATGGAACGTGTTATCGATGCCACATTGCGCTTCGATGGCAACGAGGCTGAAAAGCTAGAATGGCTGAATACAATCTTCGCTGTTGTTGATGAGCATTTTGGCTACATTTATTCTTTCGAAGACGCTATCGGTATCACCGCTGCATGGATGCCAAAAGAATTTCTCAGTCGCATTTTTGATGGTACGGAGGATCAACAACAGAGGCGGCTGCATTTCATCAATCATGATGATTCACATCAGTCTCCTATTGCGAAAATCGATGTAGATATTTTGATTGAATGGTGCAGGACCACTAAAGACCCTCAGGTTTGGGCTTCAGTCGCTTCAGGTATTAATCTATGGTCAAAAGACGGGGAGCAAAGTCCTATTTGCTTGCAGGATGATGCTCTGAGATTTCTAGAAGCCTCACCCGAGCCACGAGCCGTCCTTGAGATCTTTGCCGAACACGTAGCACCTTCATCATGGTTCGGTAGTCGTGCGAACGTGATGCAACCTAGGGTTGAAGCGATAGGCCAGTTGGTCACCCACGAGCGTGCAGACATTTCTAAGTCGGCTAGAGCTGTTTATGAAAAACTGACTGACTGGGTTGAAAAGGAAAAAGAACGTGAGCGATTGGAAGATGAGGCATTGGAACAACGGTTTGAATAAAGGCTAGTTGCCGTCTTCACAGGAATTCTGTTTAAAGGAGAAATCATGGAATCTGCACGTAATAAATATACCAGTGAGATTATTGAGGCAGAAGATCTTTGGTTACTTGATGTTGTAGATACGAACGGTTACGTATGCTGGGGATGTGGGATTGAGATGTATCCTTCCGCTTGGCAAAAAGGAAGTAAGAAAAGACCGTCGTTTAATAAAATGCCTGGAAAAGAGCATATTAACTGTGATGCAGATGCTGAAAGCACAGTGGTTAAGCAGGGACAGAAAAAAAGCGTCCGCAACATGCTAGACAGCGCACCGGGTTTGATGCCCGCAGGGTTAAAATTGATTGAACAACGACCCGTTGTTGATCCTGGCACTACTGGTAGCGACAACAACACCAATCCAATACGTTCTACATCGTCAGCATCCAGCGGGGGAAATGCTCCAGCGCGGCAATCCCGCCGCCCGGTTAATGCTATTCGCCAGATTTGTAGGGCATTTATTCGCTTCCCGTATGACCGTGGTATGTCATTAAATATCCCAGGTATTAATGCCGATACTTACATGACCGTGTTTAAAAAACTAAAAGACCCGGTTCAACCCTACCCTGAGCGCCGAGTTTTTTATTCGTAGTTGTTATGGCAGAAATTTGAGCAAGACGAAAACCGAATTGTCATTCCGCTCTCGGGAGAATGGGCAAAAGACGAATCTGGTAAGTTTAAGCCCTCGCGTAGCTATAAACTACACATTGAGTGGGGAGACTGGTCAAAAGCCAAAAAAGACTATGCTTTTGAATGAGCTTGAAACTGTGCAGGAAGAAGCAAAAGAAGCAGTAAATAAAAAAGCTAAAGAGAGAGCTCAAGTCTTCTTTATCGGTGAACAAAGCACTGAGAATCCGGAAATCTTCTACGTGAGTGATTACCGGTTAATCTGTGCGATTATGGGATATATAATTTACCCCTGACGTAAATGGGCCTTCTTGCAAAATGCAGGCCCATTTACATAATTATTTTCGACTACCACTAAGGCTACTTCAAACCTATAAATTTCATTCAATTTCTCGTGTAGACACAATTACAACAGTCATCATAACAATAGTCATATTAACAATGATTGGTTTTCCAATAGATTTATGTGGGGTATTTTCATAGCGATGTAATTTCAAACCCATCAAGACTGATCGTATAGTAGCCCTCCTGATAGACATAAAAATATCAAAACCATAATAATATTAATTGTTAGTATTGTTCTTTAGGACTTTATCAATCTCTACTTTTAGATCACCTGTAGACCATTTATTAAGTCTGCGGCGGATAGTTTCCTCTCTATCGCCTGTATCATTTATCCATTTATCTGGATTGACCTTTTTATCATTATTACAAATATAGGGCATTAAATATTCAAGAAGTTGACGTTTATTTTTCCAGTCGCTATGTGAAGGAATATCTTCAAGTAAGATAACAACTGTATCTTTAATATATTCAAGTTCTGCAAGTTTATTTTTCCCTCCAGCGCTTGAGCGCGCTCTTCTGCATACTTTATCAAAACCACTTCTTAATCGATAAAAACTCGGTAAGTCTCGGTTATCATCTCGCGAAATACAGACATTCATATAAGAATAAGCATCAAGAAGAAACTTACAACTTTCTTTTTTATTGCCCAATGAATATTGGAACTGCGCCCAGTAAAAATCTTCTAAAGCCATAGATAGATATATATATTCATAATGTGCATCATATAGTCTTGCTAATCCTGTCAGTTTATACCCGTCCATTTTTCCTCGAATTTCAATCCGATATTCTGCATATGTTTCCTTATAAATAAAAGGTTTCTCAACCATTATTCCATCAACATTTATAAACTCTTGTGAGTAGCGTATATTGTCGCTATTAGTCATATCTACAAAATATTGACATTGTATTTTTGAATACTCAATAATTTTAAATTCTTCAATTTTATCATAGGCTCTTTGCCTGTAAGTGCGCAGAACATCCTGGTTGCTCTCCTTTTTTTCGACTTCAAGTTTCCATTCCAGCTCAAGAAGTTTGTCCTCACAAGCGGTACAAACTTGCAGATAGAAATCATCAAAAAAATTCGCACTCACATCCTTCATGAAAAGTAAATCCCTAAAGTGATTTTATTTTAATGTTACTTCCAGTGTATGACAGCCCCAGCGTGGTTGGCAATATGGACCCACCTGAACAAACTCATACTAAGGAAGCCTAGATGTTACAGAACCCTCCCTCCTTACATACATCCAGTTACGCAAATATTCCTGATTCACCGAGGATCTTGAGGCTAAAAGATGTCATGAAAAAAATGGGAATTTCACGCTCAACCATATACGACTGGCTTAATCCAAAATCGCCACGCTACGATGGAACATTTCCAAAACAAAAACGCTTGGGAAGGCAATCCGTTGGCTGGCTGGAGTCAGAACTGAATGAATGGGTAATGCGACGTTAGATATCATTTCACCGTATCAGTGAACCGGGGCAATGCCCCCGGTTTGCTCCACAAAATCACATTCCTCCCCGGAATTCGAATGCAAAAAAAAACAGACCTGTATTACCGCAATGAATACATTGCAGCGAAGTTGCTGTATCGAATTTTTTTCATTCCGGAGGCTACATGTCTGATTCCTTTGAACGGGGCATTAATGTCCTGAAGCAACCTTTATCCATTCTTCCTGAACATATCTCCGATTTGGTTCTGGAGCATATACGCCAGAGTATTCATTACGAACCCGTGATTGGCATCATGGGCAAAACAGGTGCCGGAAAATCCTCGCTTTGCAATGCCCTTTTTGAACATCCTCTCAGCCCAGTCAGCCATGCAGAAGGCTGCACACGTAAACCTTTGCATTTTACCCTGAACGCTGGAGGACGCAGCCTGACGCTGGTCGATCTGCCGGGTGTAGTGGCACACTAAATTTGGCCACCTGATGAAAGGTGATATTCTCACCACAACACAAAACAGGTGACTTAATGAACAAGAAAACCAAACGAACCTTCACCCCTGAGTTCAGGCTGGAATGTGCACAGCTGATTGTTGATAAGGGCTACTCATATCGACAGGCCAGTGAAGCGATGAATGTCGGTTCAACCACGCTTGAGAGCTGGGTACGCCAGCTCAGGCGAGAGCGCCAGGGTATTACGCCCTCTGCCACACCCATTACTCCAGACCAGCAACGTATCCGCGAGCTGGAAAAGCAAGTTCGCCGTCTGGAGGAACAAAATACGATATTAAAAAAGGCTACCGCGCTCTTAATGTCCGACTCGCTGAACGGTTCACGATAGCCGCCAGACTAAGTGACAGCCACACGGTTGTCAGCCTGTGTTCTGCTCTGGAAATACACCGCAGCAGTTACCGGTACTGGCGAAAACGACGCGATACGGTTAATCCGGCACGAGTCAGGTTGTGCAGCGAAATACGCCGGGCGTGGAACCAAAGTCGGGGCTCTGCGGGCGCGCGCACTCTGGCTGAAATGCTGACTCAAAACGGCGTCCCGATGAGCCGTTACCGTGCCGGACGTCTGATGAAATATCTGAACCTGAGCAGTTGTCAGCCCGGAAAACATCAGTATAAAAATGCCCGTCAGGAGCATACCAGCCTGCCGAATCTGCTTGAGCGTCAGTTCGCAGTACCGGAGCCAGACCGGGTATGGTGTGGAGATATTACGTATCTCTGGGCAGGAAATCGCTGGTGCTATCTGGCGGTTGTTATGGATCTTTTTGCCCGCAGGGTTATCGGCTGGAGTCTGTCAGCGCATGCCGATACCGCACTGATAAGCAGTGCCCTGCGGATGACCTATGAGACGCGTGGCCAACCCCGGGATGTCGTGTTCCATAGCGACCAGGGAAGCCAGTATACAGGCCTTAAATATCAACAACTTCTCTGGCGTTGCAGAATAAATCAAAGCGTCAGTCGGCGGGGAAACTGCTGGGATAACAGCCCCATGGAACGCTTCTTCCGCAGTCTGAAAACAGAATGGGTGCCAACGAATGGTTACGCAGGCAAGGACGAGGCCCGGCAGCAAATTAATGATTACATATTGAACTACTACAACAGCGTCAGACCTCACCATTATAACGGTGGGCTGACGCCGGAAGAGTCAGAGAACAGATACCATTTTTACTGTAAAACCGTGGCCAATATTACTTGACCACTACAGTGTGAATTACCACCCTTAATTGTCGTTCCATTGCTGATACCACCTGTATAAACGTCCTGATTGCCACTGTCGATTATCGTACCGGTGGAAATGCCCCCGTCATGAATTGTCTGTCTTCCTCCGTTAATGGTTGTATTATTAGCCTGCCCCACAAAATTGTTATGACTTCCTACATCTTGATATCCACCCGATTCAATAAGACTTCCATTAGATACCCCGCCATGAACATTCTGCTGGCCATGGTTGATAATATGAGTGTTATTTGTTGTACCTCGTTCATCTACTCTTTGGCTGCCATCTACAGTCTCATCGTTTACCACACCAATAACATCAGGAGTGAAGGCCGTCATCCCAGGCGGGGCATATATCAAGGCAGATATCAATAAGGAAAGTACTGAGCGGCGACAATAATAGGGACTGGTCCTGTTCATAAATTTCATCCTCTGAAAAGTGAATACTGAGTAGCGTTTAAGCGACCTTAGCTTTGCTGCAACATCAGCCCACAGGCACCAGACCAGGGGATTCATCCTGAAGAGACAGCGCAAGTGTATTGTGTTCACCGCTCATCAAAGACATCATGATGAAATGATGATATTCCGCATAAGAATGAGGCATTTTTTAAACGCAGTGCGCTGAAGTGTGGTTGGATAAAAAAGTCAATCCATTCAGGAAATACGGGCGTATTCTTTTCTTTCGACAATGAGGCCGTTGGCAAAATAAAATGATTTACATAATCGTTTCTGATGAATATCTTCTGCTCACATAAAAATCACACAATAACTTTGAGATCGCAGATTGTTTTACTTTTACAGCATTCGTCCCCCCATTGTTGGGCAAATATAGATTGGGCCAGAGCACGAAAGTTAATACCACGTTTGCACAGCTCCTCCAACAGCACGACAAGATGCCACATACTGCGCCCCAGTCGGTTCGGTTTACAGACTACCCGTGCGTCCACCGCCGATAATGTCCTGACCAGTTTTTTCAGTCCGGACCTCCTGCCACGGTTTTACGTTGAAGTGGTAACCCTGAGCACGCAGTTCTTCAGTCAGGCGTGGTGCACCGTAACGCTGTTATTGCTGGGTAAGATCAAAAAACTTTCAGGCAGCTAAGGAAAGTTGAACCAGACATTAGATGAAATATTTCAACCAATTACAGCACCAATTCAGTCACTGCCAGCCCACCAAATAAATCAAGGGGTTACATGAAAACGTAGCCCCTTTTTCTTTGGTAGTGACACTAAAATGGATGTAGTGTGAAGAATAATCCCGTTTACTCAATCAATAATACATATTGTTTCAATCTACGTTATTATCTCTTTGTAAAAATTGCCATTTATTAATCATTGAAAACTGCTTTTAGAACTTGATACAACGGGACTAGTCACAACAGGACTATTCTCAACGGGATCATCCTCAGAGGAACTATCATCAAAGTCATCATCCATAAATAAAATATCATCGAATGGTGCCACGCCCGTGATGAGTTTTATTTTATTATTACGATCAGTCAATACTCCACTTAAACCGTTTTCGCTCACAGGTTTTAATGATTTTTCATTACTCTTGTTGTAAGCAGGCGCATTAAAAATACACGGAGTATCAACATCAAACAATGACGTTCCCCAGTTCACATATTGAATATCATAGTTACTGAAGTTCTGTCCAGAAAAGAAGCACCCCTTAAAATCCAATCCACGTAAATTATATAAACCACCCTCTTCTTTTTGGAGAGTAATGTTAATTTTGGCTATCTCCCGGACATCATCGCCATTTTTGTATTTGAATACCGTTTCAAGATGTTCTCCAGACAGCTTGACTTCAGGAAATAATTTGAAATCAAAGCCTATATTATTATGTGTCAACGTAGATGAACAAAAAATGGAAAAAGCTTGCAGTGCTGAATTATAGCTATCGATTTTATCTTGAGGCTGAGCTCTTGGTAAAAACTTATAGCAACACTCATAAAAATTAAACAGAAGCTCTGAAGACCTTGTATTTTTATCAAATAATACCCCCTTGAACTCATTCACAAACGCATCTTTTTTTTCTTGAATATCTATGGGGTGTTCCTTTGACTCTGACAAAGATGAAATCTCATCTATTTTGTTTTCATATGAATTACGTGATTCCATACAGACATTTGGCGGCGTTTCTAAAATAACACTACGCGTACTACTTGGCTTAAGTAAACCAACATGAAAATCACTTTTTCTTATATTATCGAAAAGGTTCTATTCATTTCTCTTAGCGCATTCAAAAAACTGATCGGCATTATTTTTATTCGATAATTTTTTAGTTTCAGAAAACACATTTTCATTGTTTTCCAGCTTTAGTTTAATGAGAAGATTTTCCCAGACCTGCTTGCTTAAACATATTACGTCAGGCTCACCAGAACTAACTAACTCGTGATTATTATTAAAGTGTACGTTGAATACCTTTAAGTTATTTTCACCAACTTCATATTTAATACGTTTTAATTGTTCTCCAGCTCCCATAATGACAAAGGCGTTGCCTTCTTGATATATACATTCAGACATCATTTTTTGTAAAGTTTCAAGAGCACCGCGATACGTCTCTGATGCAGCTTCCTTACAAATTAATTTTAAAATACTATGAGCTAGTAGCTCCATGTGTTTAGAAGATTTATTTTCATTATAACTTCCACTACCCAAAACTGCGCTAGCGTTAAATCCGTTGCTTTTACTAACTAACATTGTCTATTCCTCAATTAATGTCTACATGGCTATTTTTAATGTTATTACTGTTTGTCACTATAAAAAAACGCTCATTTGAGAAAATTACTGATATTAACTGCTTCACTTGCTACGCATGGAACTTTTAATTAAATTAGCACAGGAATGTTAAATTTAATAAACAAAAGGTTATTTCGCTGTATGATAAAAAAAACCGTTATAATTTATTAGTGAAAATCGTTTTTCAAGTGTTAGAAATTTATATCTCAATAGCGTTGGTTAATGAGCATAGCCACGCTCCTGTAACGCTCACAAAACTCATCTGCCTGCGGCGGGTGTTCTGGTCAGTAGTAGATGTTTAAGGCGTGGCAGAGACATTTCATCCTTACTCTACGGCATTGTTCTACATACATTGGTTGTGGTACTCACTCATCATCAGTGAGCGAACAGAGAATAGTTCAGTGATTTGAGTAATTAACCTGATTAAATTAAGGGGTATAATAAATGATAATACTCTGGCTTTATCGTTAATTACTTAATTCCACATGTAAGCAATTTGCCCGCTTGGCATAGCAGGCATTTTTTCCAGGTACTTTTGAATGAGTACTGATGGATAAATACATTGCAGTGGCGTGCCACGTACCAAAACACCAGCCCTCATTCGAAACCACCCACCGCACTTCTTCCTTGAAATGGCGTTAGTCATGAAATATAGACCGCCATCGAGTACCCCTTGTACCCTTAACTCTTCCTGATACGTAAATAATGATTTGGTGGCCCTTGCTGGACTTGAACCAGCGACCAAGCGATTATGAGTCGCCTGCTCTAACCACTGAGCTAAAGGGCCTTGAGTGTGCAATAACAATACTTATAAACCACGCAATAAACATGATGATCATATGATGTAAATAACAGATTTTTATGCGTTCTCATTCATCCTTGCTCGTCATTACACGCGACATAAAACCCGACACCGCTTCCATTCGCAAAGTCGATACTCGCAGTCAACAAGCAAATGTTAATAATTAGCACTATCTATAGTTATCATCGATTCAATGATACTTTGTAATGATTTTGTATCTAATAATATAAGTTTATTACATTAACTGAAGAGTTTTCGCATCATTATGATATCTGTTACTTTTCACTCCATAAAAATAAACTTCGTATAGCAATATATTCTTTCATAGATCTTATTCTGCTAATCATTAGTTTCGTATGAGCGATTTTTGACAGTTGCCTCTCCAGACCACATCGATAATTAATAAAACAGATTTAAGCATTATCCTTTTCCATATAAATATTGGATAAAAGTAGGACATCTGTTTGCAATTACTTTCACAACAATTAAACATTTTTATGTTTCCGTATACATCATATTACTCTACCATTAGAGGAACTTTATTATGTTTTCTATAAAACCAGGACCCAGAAATTTACCTATCGACAACCCCACATTGTTATCATGGAACATTACTGACGGGGATCTAAATTCCAAATTAAATACATTAGAATATCTAAACTGTATAACAAATATTATTAATTCTTGTGGAGTTTACCCTCAAGGATTAAAAGACAGAGAAATTATATCAACTTTTCACGCAGAAAAAGTTATTAATTATCTGTTAAAAAACGATTATAAAATTTCCCTTTCTCCAGATACAACTTATCGTGAGTTGAATAAAGCAGCACAGCGTAGCATTACAGCGCCAGACAGGATAGGAGAAGGAAAATCATGGGTTTATCAAAGAGATACAATGATTGAAAGAGGTGATAACAGCGGTGTTCATCAGTATGGTCCTGCTGAACATTTCACCCACATTATATCTGACAAACCGTCCCCAAAAGATGAGTATATTGCATATGCTATTAACATTCCTGACTATGAGCTGGCAGCCGATGTATATAATATTAACGTGACGTCACCTTCCGAACAGCAAGAAACATTTAAAATACTAATCAATCCAGAACATCTACGGCAAACACTTGAGCGTAAATCTCTTACTGCTGTTCAGAAATCACAATGTGAAATCATAACCCCCAAAAAACCTGGCGAAGCGATTCTTCATGCTTTTAATGCCACCTACCAGCAAATCAGGGAAAATATGTCTGAGTTTGCACGTTGCCATTATGGGTATATACAAATCCCTCCAGTGACAACTTTCCGCGCCGACGGACCAGAAACTCCCGAAGAAGAAAAGGGTTACTGGTTTCATGCTTATCAACCCGAAGATCTTTGTACCATCCATAATCCAATGGGAGATTTGCAGGATTTTATCGCATTGGTTAAAGATGCTAAAAAATTTGGTATCGATATCATTCCTGATTATACCTTTAACTTTATGGGAATTGGGGGTAGTGGTAAAAATGACCTGGATTATCCCTCTGCTGATATACGAGCGAAGATCAGTAAAGATATAGAAGGTGGTATCCCTGGCTATTGGCAAGGTCAGGTTTTGATTCCATTCATTAAAGATCCAGTAACAAAAGAACGTAAACAAATCCATCCAGAAGATATACATCTCACTGCAAAAGACTTCGAAGCAAGTAAAGATAACATATCTAAGGATGAATGGGAAAACCTCCATGCATTAAAAGAAAAGCGTTTAAATGGAATGCCTAAAACAACACCCAAAAGTGACCAGGTTATTATGTTGCAAAATCAATACGTTCGTGAAATGCGAAAATATGGCGTACGAGGTTTACGTTACGATGCAGCAAAACACTCAAAACATGAACAAATAGAAAGATCAATAACTCCACCGCTTAAAAATTATAATGAGCGGTTACACAATACTAATTTATTTAACCCAAAATATCAAAAAAAAGCCGTTATGAATTACATGGAATACCTGGTAACTTGTCAGTTGGATGAACAACAAATGTCATCGCTGCTTTATGAAAGAGATGATTTAAGCGCCATTGATTTTTCATTGCTCATGAAAACGATAAAAGCCTTTTCATTTGATGGCGATCTCCAAACCCTTGCATCAAAACCGGGTTCCACAATCTCAAGTATCCCATCAGAAAGACGGATATTGATTAATCATTAACCACGATTTTCCAAACAATGGCAATCTTTTCAATGACTTTCTATTTAACCATCAACAAGATGAACAATTAGCAATGGCATATATAGCCGCTCTGCCGTTCAGCAGGCCTTTAGTTTACTGGGATGGCCAAGTATTAAAATCAACGACTGAAATTAAAAATTATGATGGGTCCACGCGTGTCGGCGGTGAGGCGTAGCTTAATAAAGGTTGCTCTACCTATCAGCAGCTCTACAATGAATTCCACGCATTATATATAGATAAAGCAGGAATATGGAGCGCATTTGAGGGTGTATCTGCAACTAAAAACGTTCTGGCCTTTAGTCGTGGGGATTCTGTGAACATTAATCACTCTCCTCATGATGGACTAGTTATAATAAATAAAGGAAACGAAGAAGTTGAAGGTACCTGGCCTAACAAATTGCAACCTGGAATATACAAAAACATGGGGAGTAATAGCGTTAACATTATTATTAATAATACCCGAAAAATTATCCCCCCTGGTAAAGTATTTACGCTTAGAGGCGGAACTCTAAATATCAATATTCCTGGGCGTAGCGCTCTTCTTTTAGGGAAAACAGGAGAACCGCCGAACTATCTCTATTTATAATTTAATGTTATATCTGCCCCGATAAAACGGGGCAGATAATATGTTTAGTTTACTAACGGTCATTTTGCAGTGAAGCCATTTACTGTTTTTTATCGACCAGATAATCTGTTCTCTAATGTTAACTCCCCCTAACCTGTTGCTTTAGTTATTCATTTCCTGTCTCACTTTGCCTTAATACCCTACGTTAAATGTTACTAATTTGTTGCTTTTGATCACAATAAGAAAACAATATGTCGCTTTTGTGCGCATTTTTCAGAAATGTAGATATTTTTAGATTATGGCTACGAAATGAGCATCGCCATGTCACCCTACATCTCATAAGAGGATCGCTTCTGATGAATGCACTGACCGCCGTACACAATAACGCTGTCGATTCAGGCCAGGACTATAGCGGATTCACTCTCATCCCGTCGGCGCAATCCCCGCGTCTGCTGGAACTCACCTTCACCGAACAGACGACCAAACAGTTTCTCGAACAGGTTGCCGAATGGCCCGTGCAGGCGCTGGAGTACAAATCGTTTCTGCGTTTTCGGGTAGGCAAAATTCTTGACGATCTGTGTGCGAATCAGCTGCAACCATTGCTGTTGAAGACCCTGCTAAACCGTGCTGAAGGTGCGCTGTTGATCAATGCGGTGGGTATCGATGATGTGGCGCAGGCAGATGAGATGGTGAAGCTGGCAACGGCGGTAGCGCATCTGATTGGTCGCTCAAATTTCGATGCGATGAGCGGTCAGTATTACGCGCGTTTCGTGGTGAAAAATGTCGATAACTCAGACAGCTATCTGCGTCAGCCGCACCGCGTGATGGAACTGCACAACGACGGCACGTATGTCGAAGAGATCACCGATTACGTGCTGATGATGAAAATCGATGAGCAAAACATGCAGGGTGGAAATTCGTTGCTGCTGCATCTCGATGACTGGGAACATCTGGACCACTATTTCCGCCATCCACTGGCGCGTCGCCCGATGCGCTTTGCCGCGCCGCCGAGCAAAAACGTCAGCAAAGATGTTTTCCATCCAGTGTTCGACGTTGATCAACAGGGTCGCCCGGTGATGCGCTATATCGACCAGTTCGTCCAGCCAAAAGATTTTGAAGAAGGCGTGTGGTTGAGCGAGCTTTCCGATGCCATTGAAACCAGCAAAGGCATTCTTTCTGTACCCGTTCCCGTTGGCAAATTCCTGTTGATAAACAACCTGTTCTGGCTGCACGGTCGCGACCGCTTTACTCCGCACCCGGATCTGCGCCGTGAACTGATGCGTCAGCGTGGCTATTTCGCTTACGCCACTCACCACTACCAGACGCATCAGTAAGCGCAAAGGAATTGAGCGGATGTATGATTTTGTGATTATTGGCGGCGGCATCATCGGCATGTCGACCGCCATGCAACTGATTGATGTTTATCCGGATGCCCGCATTGCGTTGCTGGAAAAAGAGTCCGGCCCGGCCTGTCACCAGACGGGCCACAACAGCGGCGTGATCCATGCCGGGGTTTATTACACGCCCGGTAGCCTGAAGGCACAGTTTTGCCTGGCGGGAAACCGCGCCACTAAAGCCTTTTGCGATCAAAACGGCATTCGCTATGACAACTGCGGCAAGATGCTGGTCGCCACCTCTGAACTCGAAATGGAACGGATGCGCGCGTTGTGGGAACGCACGGCGGCAAACGGTATCGAGCGCGAGTGGTTAAACGCCGTGGAACTGCGCGAGCGCGAACCGAATATCACCGGGCTTGGCGGCATTTTTGTGCCGTCCAGCGGCATTGTCAGCTACCGCGAAGTCACAGCGGCGATGGCAAAAATTTTCCAGGCCAGAGGCGGTGAGATTATTTATAACGCCGAAGTCAGCGCCCTCAGTGAGCATAAAAACGGCGTGGTCGTCCGAACCCGTCAGGGCGGCGAATATGAAGCATCGACGCTGATTAGCTGTTCCGGGCTGATGGCTGACCGGCTGGTGAAAATGCTCGGACTCGAACCGGGTTTTATTATCTGCCCGTTCCGTGGCGAGTATTTCCGCCTTGCGCCGGAGCATAACCAGATTGTTAACCATCTGATTTACCCCATTCCCGACCCGGCAATGCCGTTTTTGGGCGTTCATCTCACCCGCATGATCGACGGCAGCGTGACCGTCGGGCCAAACGCGGTGCTGGCTTTCAAACGCGAAGGCTATCGCAAGCGCGACTTCTCATTTAGCGACACGCTGGAGATTTTGGGCTCGTCGGGGATTCGCCGGGTGCTGCAAAACCATCTACGCTCAGGACTGGGCGAGATGAAAAACTCGCTGTGCAAAAGCGGCTATCTGCGGCTGGTGCAAAAGTATTGTCCCCGGCTTTCGTTAAGCGATCTCCAGCCCTGGCCCGCCGGTGTGCGGGCGCAGGCGGTATCGCCGGACGGCAAGCTGATTGACGATTTTCTGTTTGTCACCACCCCGCGCACGATCCACACCTGCAATGCGCCCTCCCCGGCAGCGACATCAGCAATTCCTATTGGTGCGCATATTGTCAGCAAGGTACAAACGCTGTTGGCAAGCCAGAGTAACCCCGGACGCACGCTGCGAGCGGCACGTAGTGTGGATGCCTTACACGCCGCATTTAATCAATAACCTTTGAAAACAGGATGTAGCGATGAAACTTAACGACAGTAACTTATTCCGCCAGCAGGCGTTGATTAACGGGGAATGGTTGGACGCCAACGATGGTGAAGTCATCGACGTCACCAATCCGGCGAACGGCGACAAGCTGGGTAGCGTACCCAAAATGGGCGCGGATGAAACCCGCGCCGCTATCGACGCCGCCAACCGCGCTCTGCCCGCCTGGCGTGCACTCACCGCCAAAGAACGCGCCAACATTCTGCGCAACTGGTTCAATTTGATGATGGAGCATCAGGACGATTTAGCGCGCCTGATGACCCTCGAACAGGGCAAACCGCTGGCTGAAGCGAAAGGCGAAATTAGCTACGCCGCCTCCTTTATTGAGTGGTTTGCTGAAGAAGGTAAACGCATTTATGGCGACACCATTCCTGGTCATCAGGCCGATAAGCGCCTGATTGTTATCAAGCAGCCGATTGGCGTTACCGCAGCTATCACGCCGTGGAACTTCCCGGCGGCGATGATTACCCGTAAAGCCGGCCCGGCGCTGGCGGCAGGCTGCACCATGGTGCTGAAGCCCGCCAGTCAGACGCCGTTCTCTGCGCTGGCGCTGGCGGAGCTGGCGATTCGCGCGGGCATTCCGGCTGGCGTATTTAACGTGGTCACCGGTTCGGCGGGCGCGGTGGGTAACGAACTGACCAGCAACCCGCTGGTGCGCAAGCTGTCGTTTACCGGTTCGACCGAAATTGGCCGCCAGTTAATGGAACAGTGCGCGAAAGACATCAAAAAAGTGTCGCTGGAGCTCGGCGGCAACGCGCCGTTTATCGTCTTTGACGATGCCGACCTCGATAAAGCCGTGGAAGGCGCACTGGCCTCGAAATTCCGCAACGCCGGGCAAACCTGCGTCTGCGCCAACCGTTTATACGTGCAGGACGGCGTGTATGACCGCTTTGCCGAAAAATTACAGCAGGCGGTGAGCAAACTGCACATCGGCGACGGGCTGGAGAAAGGCGTCACCATCGGGCCGCTGATCGATGAAAAAGCGGTAGCAAAAGTGGAAGAGCATATTGCCGATGCCCTGGAGAAAGGTGCGCGTGTGGTTTGCGGCGGTAAAGCACACGAACGCGGCGGCAACTTCTTCCAGCCGACCATTCTGGTGGACGTTCCGGCCAACGCTAAAGTGTCGAAAGAAGAGACGTTCGGCCCCCTCGCCCCGCTGTTCCGTTTTAAAGATGAAGCCGATGTGATTGCACAAGCCAATGACACCGAGTTTGGTCTTGCCGCCTATTTCTACGCCCGTGATTTAAGCCGCGTCTTCCGCGTGGGCGAAGCGCTGGAGTACGGCATCGTCGGCATCAATACCGGCATTATTTCCAATGAAGTGGCCCCGTTCGGCGGCATCAAAGCCTCGGGTCTGGGTCGTGAAGGTTCGAAGTATGGCATCGAAGATTACTTAGAAATCAAATATATGTGCATCGGTCTTTAACTGGAGAACGCGAATGAGCAGCAATAAAGAGTTAATGCAGCGCCGCAGTCAGGCGATTCCCCGTGGCGTTGGGCAAATTCACCCGATTTTCGCTGACCGCGCGGAAAACTGCCGGGTGTGGGACGTTGAAGGCCGTGAGTATCTTGATTTCGCGGGCGGGATTGCGGTGCTCAATACCGGGCACCTGCATCCGAAGGTGGTGGCCGCGGTGGAAGCGCAGTTGAAAAAACTGTCGCACACCTGCTTCCAGGTGCTGGCTTACGAGCCGTATCTGGAGCTGTGCGAGATTATGAATCAGAAGGTGCCGGGCGATTTCGCCAAGAAAACGCTGCTGGTTACGACCGGTTCCGAAGCGGTGGAAAACGCGGTAAAAATCGCCCGCGCCGCCACCAAACGTAGCGGCACCATCGCTTTTAGCGGCGCGTATCACGGGCGCACGCATTACACGCTGGCGCTGACCGGCAAGGTGAATCCGTACTCTGCGGGCATGGGGCTGATGCCGGGTCATGTTTATCGCGCGCTTTATCCTTGCCCGCTGCACGGCATAAGCGAGGATGACGCTATCGCCAGCATCCACCGGATCTTCAAAAATGATGCCGCGCCGGAAGATATCGCCGCCATCGTGATTGAGCCGGTTCAGGGCGAAGGCGGTTTCTACGCCGCGTCGCCAGCCTTTATGCAGCGTTTACGCGCGCTGTGTGACGAGCACGGGATCATGCTGATTGCCGATGAAGTGCAGAGCGGCGCAGGGCGTACCGGCACGCTGTTTGCGATGGAGCAGATGGGCGTTGCGCCGGATCTCACTACCTTTGCGAAATCGATCGCGGGCGGCTTCCCGCTGGCGGGCGTCACCGGGCGCGCGGAAGTGATGGATGCCGTCGCTCCAGGCGGTCTGGGCGGCACCTATGCCGGTAACCCGATTGCCTGCGTGGCGGCGCTGGAAGTGTTGAAGGTGTTTGAGCAGGAAAATCTGCTGCAAAAAGCCAACGATCTGGGGCAGAAGCTAAAAGACGGATTGTTGGCGATAGCCGAAAAACACCCGGAGATCGGCGACGTACGCGGGCTGGGAGCGATGATTGCCATCGAGCTGTTTGAAGATGGCGATCACAGCAAACCGGACGCAAAACTCACCGCCGAGATCGTGGCACGCGCCCGCGATAAGGGCCTGATTCTTCTCTCCTGCGGCCCGTATTACAACGTGCTGCGCATCCTTGTACCGCTCACCATTGAAGACGCTCAGATCCGTCAGGGTCTGGAGATCATCAGCCAGTGTTTTGCTGAGGCGAAGCAGTAGCTATGTCCGTTTGTAAGAGTTAAACGTTGCTAAGGGAATGATAACGATGCAGTAAAAAATAATAACGATGAGGCGATCGACAAAGTTAAAAACGACTGCGGACTGTCCCCTCGCTCCTCTGGGGAGAGGGTTAGGGTGAGGGGTAATCACGCGGCTACACCCTCACCCCGGCCCTCTCCCTAAGGGAGAGGGAGAAAACTCTCCCGCTTTCGTTTTTAAGATTTTGTTGACCGTCTCAATTAAACGCGTGACCCGACGCGGGAAATGTCGGGGCGCTCTCCCAAGTGACACACTTTCGAGAGGATTCAGGATGGGGCAATCATCGCAACCACATGAGTTAGGCGGCGGGCTGAAGTCACGCCACGTCACCATGTTGTCTATTGCCGGTGTTATCGGCGCAAGTCTGTTTGTCGGTTCCAGCGTCGCCATCGCCGAAGCGGGCCCGGCGGTATTACTGGCCTATCTGTTCGCCGGATTACTGGTGGTTATGATTATGCGAATGCTGGCGGAAATGGCGGTTGCCACGCCCGATACCGGTTCGTTTTCCACCTATGCCGATAAAGCCATTGGCCGCTGGGCGGGTTATACCATCGGCTGGCTGTACTGGTGGTTTTGGGTACTGGTTATCCCGCTGGAAGCCAACATCGCCGCTATGATCCTGCACTCGTGGGTTCCAGGCATTCCCATCTGGTTATTTTCCCTCGTCATTACCCTCGCCTTAACTGGCAGTAATTTATTAAGCGTTAAAAACTACGGCGAATTTGAGTTCTGGCTGGCGCTGTGCAAAGTCATCGCTATCCTGGCCTTTATTTTCCTTGGTGCAGTCGCAATTAGCGGTTTTTACCCTTATGCCGAAGTGAGCGGGATCTCAAGATTGTGGGATAGCGGCGGCTTTATGCCCAACGGCTTCGGTGCGGTATTAAGCGCGATGTTGATCACCATGTTCTCGTTTATGGGCGCAGAAATTGTCACCATTGCCGCCGCGGAATCCGACACGCCGGAAAAACATATTGTCCGCGCTACCAACTCGGTTATCTGGCGTATTTCTATCTTCTATTTGTGCTCTATTTTTGTCGTAGTGGCGTTAATACCGTGGAATATGCCGGGGCTGAAAGCCGTTGGTTCTTATCGCTCGGTTCTGGAATTGCTCAATATTCCCCATGCGAAATTAATCATGGACTGCGTGATATTACTTTCCGTAACCAGCTGTCTGAACTCGGCGCTGTATACCGCGTCAAGGATGCTCTACTCCTTAAGCCGTCGCGGTGATGCGCCCGCGGTAATGGGCAAAATCAACCGCAGTAAAACCCCGTATGTGGCGGTGTTACTCTCCACCGGAGCGGCATTTTTAACGGTGGTGGTGAACTATTACGCACCTGCGAAAGTGTTTAAATTCCTGATAGACAGCTCCGGTGCTATCGCCCTGCTGGTTTATTTAGTCATCGCCGTTTCACAGTTGCGGATGCGTAAAATTCTGCGAGCAGAAGGAAGCGAAATTCGCTTGCGCATGTGGCTTTACCCGTGGCTCACCTGGCTGGTAATAGGCTTTATTACCTTTGTGTTGGTGGTGATGTTATTCCGCCCGGCGCAACAGTTAGAAGTGATCTCTACCGGCTTATTAGCGATAGGGATTATCTGTACCGTGCCGATTATGGCGCGCTGGAAAAAGCTGGTATTGTGGCAAAAAACACCCGTTCATAATACGCGCTGATAATGATCAGGAGTCACACCATGACCATTACGTCTCTGGATGGCTATCGCTGGCTGAAGAACGATATTATTCGCGGTAATTTTCAACCGGATGAAAAATTACGAATGAGTTTGCTGACATCGCGTTATGCACTTGGCGTTGGGCCGTTACGGGAAGCTCTTTCGCAACTGGTGGCGGAACGGCTGGTCACGGTGGTGAATCAAAAAGGGTATCGGGTGGCGTCTATGTCAGAGCAGGAGCTGCTCGATATTTTCGACGCCCGCGCCAATATGGAAGCGATGCTGGTCAGTCTGGCGATTGCCCGCGGTGGCGATGAATGGGAGGCAGACGTTCTCGCAAAAGCGCATCTGCTGAGTAAGCTGGAGGCCTGTGACGCCAGCGAGAAAATGCTTGATGAGTGGGATCTGCGTCATCAGGCGTTTCATACAGCAATTGTGGCGGGCTGTGGTTCTCACTATTTGCTGCAAATGCGTGAACGGTTGTTTGATCTGGCGGCGCGCTATCGATTTATCTGGCTGCGGCGAACGGTGCTTTCGGTAGAAATGCTGGAGGATAAACACGATCAGCACCAGACCCTGACTGCGGCGGTACTGGCGCGAGATACCGCGCGCGCCAGTGAGTTAATGCGCCAGCATTTACTGACGCCAATTCCCATTATCCAGCAGGCGATGGCTGGCAATTAACTACTCTTCCGGAATACGCAACACTTGCCCCGGATAAATTTTATCCGGGCTTTTTAGCATCGGTTTATTCGCTTCGAAGATTTTATTGTACAGATTAGCGTTACCGTAGACCTGTTTGGAAATGGCACTCAGAGTGTCGCCAGACTTAACGGTATAAAACTGGCTGGCAGTGGCTGGTGTCGCCGTTTTCACCTGATCATCAACACTGGCAATACCGGAAATATTCCCCACCGCAACAAGGATTTTCTCCTTCGCCTCCTGACTCAGGCCGTCACCAGTGACCGTCGCTTTGCCGTCGGCAATTTGAATGTTCACTTTATCGGCATCAGGTATACCGGTTTTGCTCAGATGCTCCTGCACCTTCTTCGCCTGATCGTCTTTATCGTGCTGACCTGTAACCGCGTCCCAGAGTTTTTCTCCGGCATCTTTCACAAAATTGAACAGACCCATAGCTACCTCATTCGTTAACGGAAACACTCAGAAAGTGTAGCAGAGGAACGCGGCGCGTTAACGCCGCGGGGGTGAGCACAGGTTTAATCGCGGGTTTGCACCCAGAACGCGTGAATCAAACCGGGGATATACCCAAGCAGTGTCAGCAGAATATTAATAATGAACGCCCAACCGAACCCTTTACCGAGCAGCACGCCGAGAGGCGGCAGAATGATGGTGATGACGATTCTCCAGAAACCCATATGTACTCCCTATAAGAAAATTACTCATTGTTTAAAAAGAGATTTTATCTCTTAAGCGTAGTAATTTTAGCGGAGCCTGCCAGTTTCAGCTTACGCTTTTACTCTCATTTACGCTGCTGATGCTGGTATATGTTGCATTTTTAGTTTAGAGTTTACTTAATTTAGAAAATACTTAAATAAATATGACTGAACTCGCGCAATTACAGGCCAGTGCCGAACAGGCAGCGGCCTTATTGAAAGCAATGAGCCATCCTAAACGATTGCTGATTCTGTGCATGCTTAGCGGTTCCCCCGGCACCAGCGCGGGAGAGCTGACGCGCATTACCGGACTGAGTGCCTCTGCGACATCACAGCATCTCGCTCGTATGCGGGACGAAGGGCTTATCGACAGCCAACGGGATGCCCAACGCATTCTATATTCCATTAAAAATGAGGCGGTAAATGCCATTATCGCCACCCTGAAAAATGTCTATTGTCCGTAAGGAGTCACTATGGCTTTGACAACCATTTCGCCGCATGATGCACAAGAATTAATCGCACGCGGCGCAAAGTTAATCGATATTCGTGATGCTGATGAATATCTTCGTGAACATATTCCTGAAGCAGATCTGGCTCCATTATCCGTGCTGGAACAGTCAGGTCTTCCACCTAAATTACGTCGCGAGCAAATTATATTCCACTGCCAGGCAGGTAAACGCACCAGTAATAACGCCGATAAATTAGCAGCGATTGCCGCCCCCGCAGAAATATTTTTACTCGAAGATGGGATTGATGGCTGGAAAAGAGCTGGATTGCCAGTAGCGGTAAATAAATCTCAACCCTTGCCGTTAATGCGCCAGGTGCAGATCGCTGCGGGTGGTTTAATATTAATCGGCGTTGTACTGGCTGGTGTCAGAGAAGCAATGGAGCGACTCGGACAGGATGCTGCAGCGGTCATGCCGAACAGCCTGCGTTCTATGCAGGAGCTGTTGAAGATAAAGAGCAAGGAGGAGGTGTCAGCATGGCTCGAATCTATTGAACGTGATGTACATCGGTTTTGGGATGCAGAACGGGAATCTGCAGGAAGAAATCTGGCGGTAACAGCAGCATGTACGCAGATCGAACAGCGTTTTGCAGCAGAATTATCCGTACAGCAGATTGCAGAGGAGTTGGAGTTGACACCGGGATATCTCAGTGCGCTGATGAAGCGGAATACAGGTAAGAATTTTACGGAGTATGTGACACACATTCGCATCAAACGCGCAAAGGCAATGCTGCGGGAAACAAATGATAAAATTTATAGCATTGCATTAAGAACTGGTTTTTCAGACCAATACTATTTCAGCAGAATTTTTAAGCGTATTACCGGCGTAACACCGGGAGACTGGCGCAAAGGAATATCGGCAGAGGAATACAAATGAAACGAAGATGGATAGGACTAATCATTTTACTGGCTGTAGGTATGAGCATTATAGGGGTCTCTAAGCAGCAACGACCAGTGCAGTCAGAGGATGAATCGATTACTTTGCGGGTCGTACTATGGGATTATGATGTGGTTATATACGATAGAGAGCTAATCGAAAATTTTGAAAAGGATCATCCTGATATCAAAATTGATGTAATCAGCTATCCACCAACTTATTATAATTCCAGTTTGACCGCGTTGCTGGACAGCGGAGAAACAGTGGATGTTATTTATGTAAATCAACTGGATCAACTCAGTCAAATTACGGATCGCAACCTGGCAATGCCGTTGGATAGCTATATCCGAAGAGATGGCGTGCCAACAGAGCATTATCCCGGGCTTGATGTGCTGCGCGGTTTGACCATTTTTGCAAGCTGGTACTGTACCATGAAGCCGTTGACTACTTCCGGGAAAGGAAGCGTCAGCGTGGCTGGGAAACATCCTTTGAAACGCTGCCGCTTTCGGAACTGGACACGCTATGCACGATAGATCAGTACCCCAGCGACAGTTTTATATTTCCGGCCTATGGCTGTGAGCTTCAGATCAGCGACGGGCTGGTGGCCGCTGCCTTTGCCAGCTTGCCCCAGCCGGGACAAAGCATCTTGATACTGCATTGTGTCCTGAAACTGACGGACGGCGAGATCGGCGCGGTGGTGGGAATGTCCCGCAGCGCCGTCCAGCGGCACAGGACTAAGACGCTGGAAACCATGAGAACAAGACTGACGGGAGGTA
>OGWV01000168.1_pt1 | contig 35205 bp, 31 predicted proteins | sample 1576081 | NCBI WGS metagenome assembly OGWV01 (sample SAMEA3541541, study PRJEB24748) | human gut metagenome | biome: human gut; feature: human-associated habitat; material: faeces | place: China | collected 2012 | reverse complement strand
AAACAGAGTAATGTATGATATTACAAGTAAACCTCCAGGAACCATTGAGTTCGAATAATTGAAGTGAGATAGTTGGGGTTGTTATTGAAACAATCCCACTATTTTATATTCACTAAAAAGAAAAAATTCTATGAGTATTACAATTACACAAATCGCAAAACTTGCAGGTGTTTCTAGAGGGACCGTTGATCGTGTTATTCATCAACGAGGACGCGTTGCTCCCGAAGTAGAAAAGAGAATACGTGATATTATGGATGAAAATGATTATCATCCAAATATGTTAGGAAGAGCTTTAGCTGTTTCTAAAACACCACTTACAATAGGAATGATTATGATTGAAAAAGGAAATCCATTTTTTCAATTGATTCATTCAGGAATGAATGAAGCAATCTCTCAATTTAGAGATTATCCAATTTCAGTTGATTTTAGACATATTAATGGTGTAGACGAAGAAGAATATTTAAATGTACTTGATGAATTAGAAAGCAAAGTAAATGCTTTAATTATAGCGGGATTACAAACAAAATGTATTGTAGAAAAAGTAAATCAAATTGCAAAAAAAATTCCTGTTATGACTTTAAATATTGATTTAGAAGATTCTAATAGAATTGGTTTCATTGGGATTGATGATTATAAGGCAGGAACTTGTCTTGCTGGATTAACAAGTAATTTGACAAGATCAGGAGAAAATGTGTTGATTCTTTCTGGTTCAAAAACAGTTCATTCACAATCACAAAGAATCAATGGATTTCTTGATACAATGAAACAATATCCAGAAATTCTATTAAGTAATGTAATTTATACAGAAGATAAGCTTTTAAAAGAAATTCTTTCAAAGAAATACTATAAGACAATTGTCATGGTAGATTCATGGCTTGCAAATGCGGGAGAAGTTGTAGCACAAACAGGTTATGATGATATCAATATTTTAGGATTTGACTTAATGCCACAAAATAAAGAAGCATTAAAACAGGGAAAAGTTACTTATATCATTGATCAAAGTGCTTATATGCAAAGCTATGAATGTGTACATAAAGTAGGCGAACATTTGATTTATGGAACAGAACTTCCAAAAGGAAAAAACTATCTTCCTATTCATATTTATAATAAATATAATCTAGACTGATTTTTCAGTCTTTTTTATGTAAGCACTTGCATATATTATCTGAAAGTATTATGATTAATTTAAGAAATGTGCACGAGCACATATATAGTGTGTACGCACACATAGGAGGGATAAAATATGGAAACCATGAAAGCGATTATTTATGAAGATGTTGGAAAGTTTAGTGTAAAACAAGTACCTGTTCCTAAGGTTGAAAAGAGTACAGATTTATTATTAAGAGTAGATGCTTGTTCTATTTGTGGAACAGATGTCCACATCTTATCTACACCACCAGGTGTTGATGCAAAGAAAGGAATCATTCTTGGTCATGAAATGGTCGGGACAATTATAGACAAGGGACCTGATGTTAAAGGGTATGATATTGGAGATCGTGTTGTAATTGATAATAACGTTCCTTGTGGACATTGTGAAGAATGTCAAACAGGACACTATAATACTTGTTTGAATATGAATGGTAAGGGTGTAGATGATGATGGTGTTTTTGCACAATATTGTGTATTTCCTGCAAGTTGTGCAACAAAAGTACCTGTTTCTTTACCAGATGATCTTGCTGTTTTTTGTGAAACCGTTAACTGTTGTATGGGAGGTATTAAAAAATTTGGAACAATGCTTCCTGGACAAACAGCCGTTGTATTAGGTGGTGGACCTATTGGACTTTACTATATGAAATTATTACAACTTAAAGGAGCTGGTAAAGTTATAGTTTCTGAAGTATCAGATTTTAGAAAGAAATATGCAGAAGATATGGGTGCTTATAAAGTTGTTAACCCACTTAAAGAAGATCTTGCAGCCTATGTAAAGAAAGAAACAAATGGTTATGGCGCAGATATTGTCATTGATGCTGTTGGTACATTATTAAATGATGCTTTAGCATGTGTAAGACGTTCAGGAACGATTCTTTTATTTGGTTTAAATGGTAATGCAAAACAAACAATTTGCCAAAGTGATATTGCTATGAATAACTTATCTATTTTAGGTAGCTATATTGGACATTTCACATTTGAACCTACAGTTAGATTATTAGATAGCGGTATTGTTGATTTTAGAAATATGATTACACATCGTTTAACTTTAGATGATTTTGGTATTGGATTAGATGCAATGCGTAAGGGTGAATCCTTAGAAGTTGTTTTATATCCAAATAAGGAGAGTGTTGAATAATGAATCTATTAATAGCACTTATACCAGCAATATGCTGGGGTTTAAATCCTACAATTGTAGGTAAAATTGGTGGTAAACCAATTCAACAACAATTAGGTACAGCACTTGGAGCCACTCTTTTTGCAGTAGTCATTTATATTATCATGCATCCTGCGTTAACATTTTCTTTAGTAATTGGATGTATTATTTCAGGAGCATTTTGGAGTGTTGGACAATTACTACAATATAAATCTTCCCATTCTGCTGTCTGTGATAAAACAAATAAATCATAACAATCATGATCACTGCCGCCAGTACCGCAAGCACATACATACCTGCACCGGCTGTAATTCCTGTCGTTATCGCCCAAAACAGATAAAGAAGATCCATCGGGTCTTTGACTGCTGTACGAAAACGTACAATAGATAATGCACCAACCATACCAAGGGAAATCACAATATTCGTACTGATTGCCAGTGTGACCATACATGTAAGAACCGTCATTCCTACAAGTGTGATTGCAAAGCTTCTGGAAAAAATCACTCCTACGTAAAATTTTCGATAGACCAAGTAGATTACTCCGCCAAGGAGCAACGCTATGGCAAGTGCCGTAAGCATTCCCGGAACATCGAATTTATCGAATACACCGGATTCCAGTACTGATTTTTTTATTACATCCTGTACACTCATTCGTTTTTCTCCTGTACTTTAATTTTCTGCCCAATATTCAAATCCATTCAGATACCGGGTCTTTTCATAACACAATACGTATTTTGATACTGCTGTAAACTCTGCTGACTGCGGTGGCAGAAGATCTCGTATGATTTGCGGAAGCAGCTCTGTAAATTTCACTTCCATTACAAGCTTTCCAGGCTCCAGAACCGGCAGTGTAGCAAGTGTCGGATCGAATATATCATACCCTCCCACAGCTGCCCGCACGTCGCAGTCAAACGTAATCCTCACCGTTCCTGTATCCATGATCCACGGCACCCGGTCATAATCTACAATAGTCCGAGGCCTCATCATATTACTGACACATTCAATATAAAACTCCCTGCACAGAGAATATGGACTGTGCAGCAAAAATTCATATTCCCCCGCCAGGATTTTTTCCACCTCTTCTCTCGTAAGTGGTGCGCTTTCCTTGTAAATGTAACTGCCGAATTTCTTTTTTCGCTCTAGCTTAATGGAACGGTCGCTGTAATCATAGATTCGAATCCGGTACTTTTTACGCATCAGTACGCCGGATTCTTTCTCCTCATAAGCACTGTTCCAATAATCATCAAAGTACAGGCTCCGGATCATATAGCCCCCATCTGAAGCATGTGGATCTTTTTCAGTAAATGTTTCATACGAAGTTCCAATAATTCCTTCTCACTCGTACTGATCAAGTATTTCCACTCATTCCGAAAATGTTCTGCCGTTCCGGCATGCTCCGGTAGCTCAGCATTTTTTAACTGCTTCATATGTTCTGCAATCCTGGCATGACTGATATTCTTAATTTTCTTCATAAATATCTTCCTCAATACGTTGGTCTGCTGTCACATAGAAGCATTTCATACCATAATTCTTGCCATTGTCGGTTACATAATAATCAAATGCGTCCTGTGTCTTCCCAGATGAATCAGTTGCACGTACCCGTACAAAGTACTGGCCTGCTGCCGGAACATTAGTCTGTACTTCCGGAACTGTCACTCCTTCCTGCCGGAAGATCACATTCTGGAACTGGTAGTCTGTCGCAAGTTCTACGGTATAAGTAATATCTTCAGCATCAAAATCATAAGACACATCCCAGTTCAGATTCAGCGCATTATCCTGAATAGCCGGGGTTCCAATGTAGAATGGCTGTGGTTTTTCCAGACTTTCCAGATACAATTCATAGTTCTTCTCCACTTCTTCCGGAATTCCTGCTGCCACTGTATCATATTGGGACTGTGTCAGAGGCGCATTCATTTGATCCGGCATGGAATAAAGATATGGTCTCACCACATTTTCATACTGGCTGATCATCGTGCTCAACCGTTCTTCGCTGAGATAATCCTTCATCTCAATTATTGCCTTATCTAATTCTTTCCGAAATGAATCTGATTTCAGACATCTCTGGAACAGTACATTTCCCCAGTAATTACTGACTCCACACTCCCAGCTGCCCTGGTCGGACCAGCCGCGGAGCCCGTATTCCGATCGCATGAAAAATCCATCATTGTCCCAGTCGATAAAATACCATGTATCTGAATTTTGCGGACTGTACAGATACATATTCCGGCTCTGAGTATCCACATTTCCAGTCAGAATCTGGAACGCCATCCAATATACGATATTTTCCTCGTCAAAATACTGTTCCAGCACCTGATTAATAGGGATCGAATAATCATTTACTGCATCCAGCATATGAATCAGCTTTGTGTGGTCGGAATCACCTTTAATCTCCAGCCGCTCTTCAAATGCTTCCTGGTTATATCCCGGATCGTCTGTCGTTTTGATCACATCTTCTTCCCGGTAAAACTCAAAGAAATTGACTTTATAAAGCTGACCTTTTGAATCCAGACCATGCGTCTTAAGCGCTGTCTTATTCAACTGTTCCACCTGCGTGTAAAGGCCATAATCCTGAAAGGCATCGGAACTTCCATCTGTGTTATCTTTGACATACAAATGTACGAACTGCGTGCGAAGTCCCATCATCTGAGGAATGCCCTTGATCAAATCGTAAGCCATCTTATTGCGGAAACGCATTCCTTCTCCTTGATGCTTATTCAGGTTGATGACCCGCTGTCCACGCCACGTTCCTTTATTCTTTTTTAACTCAATCTTATAATTTTTCTGCGCATTACTGCTGGAGGTCTGTCCGCGGATCTGAACCGTTGCATTGGGAACTTCTTCTGCATATCCCACATTTCCACTGGTCGGTCCATTCTCATCCCCGACTTGTAAAAGTCCTGCCACCTGATAACGGTCCACTCCCATATTTTCATAATCTTCTACTGAATAGCTATTGATCTCACTCCAGGAGTGATCTGTATTCTCTGAAGCATTTCCCCTGGAGACAGTAAGATACATCGTCACTACACTGGTCTCATCATCGTCTGCATACAGCGTGTCCTTATCCCTTAGATGCACACTGTTAATATCTTCTTTCTCCGCCTTTTTCACTGTCTGCGTTTCTGTCTTAATGCCAGAGGTTGCTTCTTCTTTTTTCTCTGAACAACCGCCCGCACAAAGTGATAAAGCAAGCGACAGTACACATACTGCCGATATGAGTCTATTTCTTTTCACCTGGGTCTTCTCCTCCTTCTAGTTTTTCTTCCAAAAAAGTCCCCAATCGTGTAAATCGTCCTGACTTATCTTCCTCTACAATTGGCTGAACACTTAATATGTAGTAAGGAAGCCGTTGGGTAAAATATCCGAGCCGCAAAGCAGTAATCAGGAAAAACACTGCGCTTCCCAGCAAAAATCCAAATCCATAATACACCTGTGGAAATAGTAGTGACAATAGGGTAAATACGGTTGTACACCCGGCAAATGCTGCGGACGCTGCAAATGCCCCTTTATAATCCGTAAAATATAACAATAAAAGAAGCATGGTATTGGCAATTGCATAGATTCCATAGCCGACACACAAGGTCCGGAAATACCCTTCCATCAGATCATTAAATCCGAGAGGCAGATATTTTAATAAAATCCCTCCGATGGAAATAGCAAGCGCCGTTGTCAGCAGTTGTTTTACCGCCGTGTACTTCAACTCCATATTCAGCACTTCCCGCATTTCATTTCCTGCCTGCATAATATCCTTAATCGCACCTTTATCGTTGAACAGGCTGTAATAATTACGATACTTTGGATAGAAATTCACTTCTACCGAAACGACAAAGTTTACTGTCGTGATCAGAATCGTAAGAAATGCGATCAATGCCGGCACATCATGGTACGGCGCTCCGTAAAATAATCCTTTCACCTGCACCCCAAGTGGTCCTGCCCACATAATCACTAGGTGGGTAAACAATCCCAGATTCACAAATAATCCAGTAAATGCCAGTGGCTGAAATTCATCTACCCACCGCAGAAATAAAAATGCACTGGTATCACTAGATGGAAAATACCGGTACAAAAGCACCACGTCCCATAGAAGCATGATCCCATAACCGACACAGACTGCAATCATCAATGCTTCTATATGTGGCATACCGATGATAAGCAATAAAAATCCAACGACAAAAGAAACAACAAGTGCTGCACTAAATGACAGTAGAATCCCTTTGTAATCTTTGATTGCGGTCAGGTAACTCATAGCATTCCAGGTTACGATCAATTCACCAAACAACCCAAAACACAACAGTTTATCCACAAGTCCCACACCGGAAAAGATTAAAAATATTCCGTACAGAATTCCTCCGGCTATTAACATAATTCCAGTAGAACCCCAAAAAGAAGGAAGAATTGCCTCAAGCTTCTCTTCATATAACATATCTGCCAGAAATCTGGTCACGACCATAGAAAGAAAACTGGTCACAGTCAGGGAAGCCAGTAACGAGTATGTAACCATACAGATCAACAGTTCCCTCTCAAATCTCGTTCCACCCGTCTGATTGCACAGGAACATGATTCCAAGAAGCAGTACGATTCCAAGGATCATCGGTCCGGCGCAGATAATACCGGCATATCCGTAAGCTCTTGCGGTTGCAGCAAGACCACTCTTTTTAAACAGCTTTTTCAGTTCAAATCCGATTCCAGCCATAAGCAGTCTCCACCTCCCCGTACAATTTTTTATATTCCTTCATCATCCTTTCGTGGCGGTAATATTTATTTACACGGTTCTGTCCGTTTGCTCCCATACGAAGTCTTAAGCTTCTGGATTCACACATCTTATCCATAGCAGCTGCGAGTCCCTGCCGGTACATCGGCGGCACACAGTACCCTGCCGGTCCAAAAAAATCTCCTTCTTTTCCTTCCAAAAGCTCTCTGCAGCATCCTACATCCGTTGTTACACATGGTCTTCTTGCCGCCAGTGATTCAAGAACCGACAACGGCTGTCCTTCCGAGATACTGGTCAGAATCGTAAAATCCAGTTTTTCCATATATTTTACAATATCAACTCGTCCTGTAAAAATAACATTTTCAAGCTTTAATTGTTTCACAAGCGTGTAACATTCCTGGGCATATTCTTCATCATCCACACCACCCATGATATGTAATCTTACATTTTTCCGCCTTGCACATAGTTCAAAAAAAGCATAGATCATTGTCTTGATATCTTTAATCGGTGCCATTCTGACCACTGCCCCAATATCTACCTGACCATCCTCTTCTTTCAGCGGAATCTGGGACAGGCGCTCATAATTAATTCCATTTTCAATCACTCTGCATTTCTTCTCATCGCAGCCCATCTGTATCTGTGTCCGCATGGCATTCGTAAACAGCGCCGTAACCTGAAATGCCCGGCTGTATATAATGTCCGACAGCATATAGAAAAATGAAATCCACTGCTTTTTGTATGTAGCCATGACCCATTTTGCCCGGATAATCTCTTCTTCTCGCTCTCTTGTGTAAATCCCATGCTCTGTAAGAAGCACTTTTTTCTGATAAACATAACCGCCAAGACATGCCAGCATGCCGCCATAACCAGTACAGATCGCATGGTAGACATCTGCCTGTGGCACTTCACTTCCAAGAAGATACAGTACCGGAAGCAGCATAGACCGCATCGTGTGAAATGCATCTGCAAACGCAGTATACGGATATTTCTCCAGACAGCTTTTTTCCAGAATCTCCAGGAATTCTTCACTTTTTAAAAATGACATTGGATTGATCTTCTTATCGTGATACAAGCGAAACAGTACTTCCCAGTCCGGTCTCCCACAATCCATCAGCTCACGAAGGCTGTCTTGTTCTTCCCTGGTAAATATATGTAGAAGTTTCCCGGTATCTTTCACATGCAAAGCATCATCTAAGAATACTTCCTTTACTTCCACCACATTTTCCGGGAGTTCATACACAAACTTTCCTTTATCTTCGGCATGTGCTCCAATGACCCACAAGACAAATTCATGCTCTTTCATCTCTTTGATATACTGATGCATCCATGTGGATACACCTCCGTGCACATATGGATAACACCCTTCCAAAATCAAACAAATTCTCAACGTAATGTCCTCTTATTTCTTCTCAATCGTAACTTCATCATTCACTGCATGCAGCAGATAAAGATTTCCTGTTACATGCTCCAGTTCTCCACCTGTAACTTTGCCCGGTATCCCATTGTTGAACCGGAGCATCAGATATGCTTCATCATAAAAATGATTCAGCTTCAGTTCCACACTTTTATCTGTCACATTTTTCTCATACGTCAGTGCACCATATCGTTCAATCGCCCCGGACAATTCTGATCCGGTCAGATTGCGAAGTTCTGGTGCTGAATCATAGAGCCAGTCCATATACTCCTCCAACCGGTTCTTTAATTTTTCCCAGCCAAGTTTTGCCCCACGGTCTTCATCCAGCAAGTCATCCGGATGCATAAAATGACTGTTCACAAAATGCATATTTAATTCAGACACTGCTGCCATCTGCATATAATCATCAAGGATGGCTCCGGAAATGATTCTTGGCTGTTCTACAATACCGTCATCTGCCACTTCAAATTCCTGTGTATAAGCACATTCTCCGGCAAAATAATTACTAGCTATCGTCTTAATCTGCGGAAACTTTTGCGCCAGCATCTTCCGCCCCTGCTCTGACAACACATTTGACGGAGGAACATAGACCGACATCTGCGTTCCCGGGAACATTTTTTTACCAAACCGCATAAGTTCTGACATAGCAGACTCCATTGCTTTTTCATTCTTCCATGTTTTATACGGAAGAACATCTCCATAATCTGTATCACCCAGACACAATGGCTGATGGTTGTAACCGTGATAACCTAATTCACCACCCTGATGAAGTACCATATTTCCAAAATATTGAAAACGCTCATTGTCCGTCTGCTTCGTGATCTCTCCGTCAGTTTTATCTTCATAGTTCTCAATCATCACTCCAGTATACTTAAGTCCATATTTGGATGCAAGATTCAGCATATCCGGCCACCAGATATTCGAATAAAATTCTTGAATACTTGTCCCATAATCTCGTTTGACATATGTCCCGTCACCACTTGGTACCGGCGATGGAAAATCATCCAGATAAAAGGCCGATCCATTGATCACCGGATAGACTCCTATATCTGTCAGGAGACTGTAAGACGCTGCATAAAAGCCTCTTACCGCTTTTTCATATAACCCAAAATTATCTACTACAAACTTTCCGTCGCCGTATGTATTTTCCCATATTAAAGGAATTCCTCCCGGCTCTTTTGCCCACGCATAGACCTGTGCCTTCTCGCTTAACTCAACCTGTCTCGCAGAATCAAATCCATCCGTGATTGCATAGCTTTTTCCTCCGCCAATCAAAAAATCCGAATCAAAATAAATGCTGTCCACAAAACTATTTTCATATCCAGAAGAGATAATTCCCAATTTCTGCTCAATCAGTGACGCATACGTGTCCTTTTGCGGTGCCATGGCAAACATGGCACTTCCGCCGCTTTTCACCCAATTGCTGATTTCAATAATACCTTCTTTTAATGGCTCCAGGTCACTCATCAGTACAACCACTGTCTCATAGGAATCCAGATTTGGAAGCGTATCGGTCTTAAGATCTGCCACATCTGTTCCTACTTTCATATCCTGAAAAATCCGCTCAAATTGTTCCCACGCAAGCTGGCTGCTCTCCTGCTGGCTGTCCATAATGACCAGGCAAGTCTTTTTTAATTCTTTTACTGCTTCTTTTTCCGTCACAATCTGGTTCTCACTTAGATATGCACTCTGGCTTTTGCTTCCTTCATAATGGATGCCAGAGCGTTCCGCAAAAAGCACAGCCCCCATCAACATGAATATTCCCCATATTACCAGCATTCCTTTAAATGGAAATGCTTTCATACTCTTTATGAATCGATCCAAAGAGCCAGATCCTCCCTTCCTTTTGAAGAAAGATAAATGTGCTCTTTCTTCATCTTATCTAGTGTTCTTTTCAGTTCTTCTCCCTGCTTCTGTTCTACGCAATATTGAACCTTCAAAATCCAATACGCTTCGTGTCGGTGCCATTTTTTCTCTATAATTTGTAAAATCTCATGTGCTTTTTCAAAATCTCCAAGCTTCATCAAATTCTTGACCATGCATACGCAAGTGTGCAGATCTTCCTGATGTTTTAACTTCTTTTCCAGAAGCTGTTCATATCGCTGCCTCTGTACTCGTTCTATCTGTTCTTCCAGAAGTCCCTGGCTTAAATATTCCTCCATAAATTCGCAATACTGCTCCATAACTTCCGGATCTTCCGGCGAAATCTGATGAAGCCTCTCCAACTCCTGAAGCTTTGAATCATACTCTTTCGACAACTCTACCATGGCAGTGATGGCATAATGTACAACCTCCACGTCTTCGTTCATACGCGCCTGTTTCAAAAGCTCCACATACTCCTCTGGATTGTCATTTAAAACATTCATAATCAACTCTCTTCGAAGTTCCGGCTCATTTACGATCAGCGCTTCCTCCAGCGGAACAATATTTCCCTCCTGTTCCGTCCCGGACTGAAAGATATTTTTGTAAATTTCTTCATTTACCTTCATCTTCTCTACGCCTACTTCTTTTCTCTGATCTGATTGTATCCAGATTTGAAAATGCAGGATAAACACACACAAAACTCCCCACACCGGAACAAAAACGACCGGGAACATGAGATATTTCTTTACATTTATAATATGAGTACAGATTCCTACCCATACAAGAATACAGCAGATGATGTGCAAAAGAATCAGTACTATTCCAACTACAATCTGAATCATACTTCTCCTCCACCTCGTGCAATCTGGGCGATACCGGTCTCATAGGTGATGATTCCGGCTTTTTTGAGCCGCCCGCTTACAATTGGAAGTGATTCCTTGTCCGTCTGAGACAGAATCAAGTATAATTCTCCTTCTTCAGAAATCCCCCATACGTCATTCGCACGGATCAGGTTCTGCAGGATCTGATCTGCCTCCTCTTTTGACTTGCCCGGATGTTCCAGCCGCAACAGAATATAGGACGCCACCATCTCATCTTGCATCGCATGAAATGTTTCCAATCGTTCCATAAAATAGGATGTCTTCAAAATATGTGTCCCTTCCACATACTGCATATTCTTCGCAGCCTCCTGATACTCCAGTGCACGAAGCAGTGCCACTTCCACCAATCCACAGAGAATTTTGAAAAGATTCATATAATAAAGCGTCATCTGATCGCTGCGGACTTCCTTAATACAGACAATCATCACAAGTTCTTTGTTTTTCCTGATTCCTGCCATGTAAGCCGGATAATCCGGGAGAAGCTCACGATTTACCCACACATTTCCATCTTCCAGCTCCGAAATAGCTGCCTGATACTTACTGATCCGTATAGAATTCGGAAACTCACTTCTAATTTCTTTCGATGCAATCTCCAATCGTCCAAACTCACTGTTTTTTCCAAGGGAGTACACAGCAACTGCATGGTTCTCCAGCATATCCTCCATCACATGTATCGTTTCTATAAAAAGCTCCTGTGGAAGCACCGTATCAAGCTTTCTTGTAATATCAAAAATCTTTCCAAAGCTGTCCCGGCTCCCCATAATCTGCTTCTTGTACGTTCTCTTGTCATAGAGCGAATCCTGATACATATCTCGCATGAACAAAAACTTTTCCTGGATCAGTTTATTTTCATCCGTAACAAATTCTATATTTTCTTTATTTTTCATCCGTACATATCCACAGATTGCTCCTACTGCAAAATAAAAGATAAATGGGATCCAGTTGGACGGTTCATAGAACAATGTTGTCCACCCTACCCCTTCTCTTTCATAGGCTGCCAAAAGCGAAATCGTCTCAAGAGCTGCAGCCGCAATCCCGTAGTTAATTCCGTACAAGCTTCCAAAAAGCACAATAAATACAAGCCGCAGATCAATCATCTTAAACTGCGCCTGATTTCCGGCAAGATGATTCAAAAATTCAAACAGAAAAAATCCAATGACCAGTTCTACTATTTTTACTATTGGTCTGTGTTTATCAAGCCAGATTTTCCAGCGATCGATCCGCCGCTCCTTTTCTCCGATAGAGTCCAGATACTGATCATAGATGTCGGAAAAATCCTCCAGAAGTGAAATCTTTGGAAACCAGCCATACTTAAAACGTACAACTTTATCATCCGGTGGAATTTTTTCAACCGGGATAAGTCCTTTATTCTCGATCCGTACACTTGCATCTATCTCTTTTATTTTCTGTTCCAGCTCCCGAAAAGTATTTGAAAATACATTTGGTACATTCAGATAGTGATATTCCTCGTCCCAGTTATCACTCATTTTCTCCAAAAGTTCTGCCAGATCCATGGAGTTCAAAAACTGGAGTGGCTGATCAGGTGATTCCTGAATCTCCACCGGCTCCCCACTACGGATAGCTGCAAACATTTTATAAAAATAATCTTCCTTATAAACTCCGGAATACAGATACGGAATTCTTACGATTTTGACCGGAATCTGGTACATTTTCCCATACTGACAACACAGATTCTCGGCTCCACGGACAAGAAGTGTCTTTCCGGTCGTAGCTGCATACCCCGCCTCCGGACCAGTTAGATAGATTACATGGATCTCTTTACTGCGTTTACAATAACTTAACACTTTTCGAAGCTTCTCTGCTTCACCTTCCATCGTTCCATGAAATGTAATATAATTAGAAAAATAAACCATAAGTTCAAAATCATAAGTGTGGAAAATGTCTTCCAGCTCTTCATCTCGCTCTGGAAATGGGCGCACGTTCAAATGCTTTTTCCGCTCTGTCTTCAACAAGGAATTCCCCATTATAAATACTTCGCTCTCGGGAAAAGCTTCCTGCACAAATTCTTTTGTTATGTATCCGGTATTCCCAACTAATAGTACTCTCATATCTTTTCTTCCTAACGTTCCCTGATATATTTTTCATTATACCACGCTATTTTTATTCTGCCACAAAAAGCATATTCTCATATACATTTCCATATATCTTTTTTATATAATCGAAACCCACAAATTTAATAAGCATGCTTATTATTGTCTTGCAAACCTTTTTCAGATGTTTTACCATAGAATTAACAATTAAGTATTTTCAAAACATTTCTCAATAGCACGAAAGCATCCCGAGAGGAAACTGTTTTTATACTTATCATAAAGGAGGTTTTTTCTATGCGGTTTTGGACAAGACAACATGAAGCTGTCTGGGATGAGCTTCAAAAAACAGGTCAATATATTGTAAAGAAAGAATATATCGAGGCAAAAAATGATACCATTTCCGAATTCTATCTAAAATTGTATGAATGGTACACAAAAGCTGCAAGAAAATATATTGATATCCCAGAAGTTCTGAAATATCCAATCTGGCTCAGTGTTAGTGAGGATATGATATTACAGCCGACCGAACACGCAATCATATTCGAAGTCGAGATTCCAGAGGGGGAATACCTGATCTGCAATTTTGACAAATGGGGCTATCGCGTCAATTATTTCTATGTGCCGCTGGATGAGGCCGATGAAAAGGCCCACATGGAAGAGTTAAAAAAATATGGAATCGCCTCCGAAGATTCATTAGTCACAACCAGTAAAGGAAACTTCTACCCGCTGCTCAAGCAGAAAATTATCAAAAGCTGGGATCGAATTTTTACGATTCAGCCGGATGATCCGTCCCTCATGGTCGGAACCTGCTGGAAGTTAAAGAAAGAGTGGATCAAGGAGGTACGTTTTTATGACGGAGAATAATATATCATCAGCCTCAGACACTATCACGATGTATTGCACGCAGCCTGACCTTGTCTGGGATATTGTAGATAAAGATGGCGTAAACTATGTAAAACAGGCTTATATCACAAAGAAATATCAAGACACTGCCTGGATTTTTGACACTGCTTACAAGTTTTTCCGCCAGGAAGCTGTAAAGATCATTCCAAAGCCACAAGAGGCTGAATCACCAATCTGGATGTACCGTGATAAAAAATGGGCAGTTCCGAATGCTGGCTGCCGGCGTATGCACCTGGAAATTCCCAAAGACGAGTTGATTCTTTTTGACCGGAGAACATGGAATAAAATTCTGAACATGGAATATGTTGGAACTGATGAAGAAATCGCCGCCTTTGAGCAGGAATATAAGCGTCAGGGCGTCCGCGACCCACTGGACATTATGAAGTCCTCATTTTATCCACTTCTGGCTCAGAAAATCAAGAAAAGCTGGCAGCATCTTTTTACGGATCCACTTCTGGAAGAGACTTACTGGCAAGGCGCTGTCTGGTATCTGAAAAAAGATTGGGTAGTCGGGGAAGAATAATGTTATACTATAAGCAAGAGCTTTACTTGCAAACTGTGCAGCAGAGATGGATGTGCTCTGCTGCATGTTATTTTTTTATATGGAGGTGACCTGCCATGGCAAAAGAGCAGCTTGCTGTGATTGAAATGATCACAAATATGATTCTCGGCAAGACCAACGGGGTTAGTAAAGTTGATTTCACACCACAGAAAATCCCGTTTCCGGAAAACCTTCCGTATGAGCAGGCTTTCCTGCGCGCTACACCAGAGAGCCAGGGTGTCTCTTCCGAGAAACTGATACATTTACTAAGTAACTTATCTGCATCTCCATACACGGATATGCATCACTTTCTTGTACTGCGACATGGAAATGTAATCTGTGACTGCAGCTTTGCGCCTTACCGGAGCGGCATATGGCACATTTCCCATTCCATGTGTAAGAGTATTACCGGTATGGCAATCGGATTGCTGATCGATGAGGGGAAACTTTCTTTAGATGAAAACATATACAATATCTTTCCCGGAAAAGTCAATCCACTGATCAAAATCTTCCGACCGGAAATCACAGTACGGCATCTTCTGACAATGACAAGTGGTGTAACATTTAACGAGTCTGGAATTGTCTCTGGTAATGACTGGCTGGAAAGCTATCTGAATGCACCTGTATCAGGGAAACCTGGCACAGAATTTCAGTATAACAGCCTGAATACTTATGTATTATCTGCAATTGTCAGTGCACGCACGGAGATGACACTGGAAGAATACTTGCGGCCACGTCTATTTGAGCCTCTTGGCATCACCCGGTATCTCTGGGAGACCTGCCCAAAAGGCATCACAAAAGGCGGCTGGGGACTTTTTATTTGTCCGGAAGACATGGCAAAATTAGGTCAGCTCTATCTAAACCACGGCATGTGGCACGAAAAGCAGATCATTCCGGCCGACTGGATCCGCGAATCGACCACAAAACAGGTTGACAGTATCGAAGGAACTTACGGATACGGATACCAGATCTGGATGGAGAATCGTCTGAACAGTTTCGAATTCAATGGTATGCTCGGGCAAAATGTGATCGTATATCCTGACCTTGACATGGTCATTGTCACCTGCGCTGGAAACAATGAACTCTTCCAGAATAACGTCATGCTAGATCTGATACGTGATGCATTTCCACAGGAATATCAGGCATCTGAATATGCTCTCCCTGAAAATCCTGCCGAGTATCACAAACTGACACACCTGGTTCACTCACTTTCCCATGGATCTTCCTGCATGCCGCAGATCCGACGCGGCGGCTGGGCAAAGAAAAGCGGATATTCCAGAAGCCATGCAATATATCCCAAATATGTCCGGTTGCTAAAGGATTTAGACGGAAAATGCTACAATATAAATCCCGCAAGTGTTGGTCTGTTTCCGCTGATTATTCAAGTATTCCATAATAATCTGACAAACGGAATCAGACAGATTTCTTTTCAATATGACAAAATCAACTGTCCAGACAAATTTTATATTCACTTTCTAGAAGGAGAAGAACATTGTACACTGACTGTAAGTTTTGATTGTTATATCGATAACCTAATTACACTTCATGGAGAAACTTACCTTGTAGCTGTAAAATGTGAGTATACTACTGATGCAGATCACGCCCCGGTACTTATCCTCAATATGGTCTATCTGGAAGAAGCCATGAGCCGAAAGCTTTATTTACATTTCAAAAGCAACGAATTAATGGCACATTGGTCCGAGTCTCCCGGGAAAGAGCTTATTTTAGAAGGTCTGTCTTCCATCACAGGGGAGATGACGAAGCTTCCACTTTACGGACGCTTTCTCGAAGGAAGCGGAATGCAGTTCCTGGAACATTTAATGGTCGATACCATAGAACCAACTGTACGTGGGACATTAGCTGAATCCGATACTGAAGACATGGATATTTAATATCTGACATACCATTCCTTGAATTGTAGTTGTTCTGATTATTATCTCATACAAAAACGCCTCGCAAAATGTGAATATTTTGCGGGGCGTATATTATGCATTTTACAGTTCCATTTAATGATCTATCTCTTTCCAAAATTCCTCTATCGTTTCCGATTTTGCTGCCAAACGCAGCCACTTCTTCAATACTTCTGGATCCGTTTCTGCGAAAATTTCTGCCTTCACCTTTTCCGGAACTTCTCCTTTATCCTCAAGTAATTCCAAAACAGATTCTATTTTTCCATTAATAATTCCAATCTGTTTTCCCTCGTCTCGTATAATCCGTTCTCTTTCTTCCATCTTCATATACTCTACCTCCATATCCGCACTGGCTTTGATTTCTCGTATGCTCTCATGCAGACGTTCCAGCCTCTCATCACATTCATCTGGAAGTCCATTTTCATTACTTTCCGTTACATAGTGAAGAAAATCAACCAACTCCTTCGACACTTCTTCCTCATTCTCACCTTTTGTGCTCAAAAGTAGTTTTGTTACTTCATCTCCTAAGCGCAGTCCTGGAACTTCTTTGCACTGATTATCAAATGTATAGCAATATTTCTTCTTTCCATATGGATCATAATTACAAATGATAATAATGTAGAGTGGATTCATCTTATCAAATCCTCGCTCTCCACTTTTTAGTATTGGTGCATCTATCAGTGCTTGATAGAATCTGGTCCGCTTCGGAATATTCCCTTCATTACGATTCTGCATTTCTACATCAAATATCCTTCCATCTTCCGATTCTGCAATGAAATCCAGTCTAACTCCACGCTTTCCCGGAAGATTGTGAATTACTTTCTGTCCAGATTTCCACTTCAAACTCTTAAGCCTGAGTCCTGTAGTCAGTTCGATAATTGCCTTACAATTTTCAAGTTCTTCCGTTGCCACATCAAACAAGAAATCGTCTGTAAGATTCAGTTCCTGCAATGTCTTGCTTTCCTTCGCCTGCATTATGAAATTTTCGTTTTTTACCATACGCTTCTCCTTTTATTATACTCATCTACAGTTACTTTTTCAAACATGGAATTCCGGACGATTCTGTCCGTTTTTGATCGAAGCAGAACTGCTTCTTAAAATATCATGATCACTATTTCGAATGTTTGAGTGGACTTATCATATCATAACATTCCTATCTTCTCAACAAGAAAATACTTATGTTTTTCTTAAGGAAAATAGCCCCGCAAAATGTGAATATTTTACGGGGCGTATATTATGCATTCCTGTTTTATTGAATTATGAGATTACTATCTCCTTCTCTGTCTTCTGATTGCTCTGAGAGAACCTAAGATACAAACAGATGCTACTAATAAGATAAACCATGCAATCAAGTTACTGTTGTCTCCTGTTTTTGCTGATTTAGAAACCGACTTCTTTCCTACGTCAGTCTTACCTGTATCTTTTGTATCTTTCTGTGCTACTGTCAGAGTTGTCTCTGCAGAACCATCTGTAAAGTTTACTTTTACAGTATGCTTTCCTGCTGAAAGGCTGCTCATATACTCCTTTGAAAATGTGATGATTGTGGAACCACTCTTGGCTGTGTAGTTCTTGCTGTCTACAACTTTTCCATCCATCTCAACACTTACAAATTTGCTGAACTCACCGTTAGCACGGATTGTGTAAGTTCCATCTGCATTGATGGTGTATGTACCGTCAGCACCTTCAATAATTTTGTATGTAACTGGTGCTGCTACAAGCTTTGTTCCTTCTTTTCTACGTGTATCTGTTGCGTCACAACGATCACATTTTGCTGTTTCTGTTCCGTCTTTCTCATAAGTTGCATCATTATTATAGACATAATTGGTGAAACTGTGACCTAATTTTTCAACTTTAAATGTGGCATCTGCACTTATTGCATCACAGCGTGAACAACTATAGTAATATTCTCCTTCTAATGTACATGTTGCTGCCACTTTCATATGTGCTTCATCTTCAATCTGTTTTGTAAAATCATGTCCTAAAGAATTTCTGATAAATGAAGAATTATCATCATAGGATTTTTCTGTATCAATTACGCCATCTTTATCTGCAAAATATAATCCACAATCTTCGCAATGCCAATATGCTCTATTCCCTTTTTCTGTACATGTGGCTTTCTTTGCCTCGGTAAAGGTTTTGTGTGCATGTTTAAGTGCTGGAACTTCCGTTGTATTAAGTTCTGCTGTACATGCCGCATCACTAAACATTTTGTGACACTCTGAACAAGACCAGTACTCTGCTACTCCTGGTACTGCACAAGTTGCAGGCTTTAATTCATGATGTTCTACATTTACATGATTTTGGGAATCTATTTCTCCATACTCTATCTTACAAGTAGTGCATATTGCTTTCTTCGTACAACTAGCTGTTCCACCACTATGTTTCTCCCTATTGATGCTATACACACATCCTGGCACTGTACACTGCTGCCAATGCTCTGTGTCATCATGCATATACTGATATTTGTGCTCATGCGTAATCGTAAATGTCCATGATTCATCTGTTAAATCACTGATAGCGTTATAATCTTTATTTCCAGCAACATCTATTTTTACTGTATAGGTTCCAGTATTTATTGGGACACCCTCAATTTTTGCTCCATTTTTATAATACTGTATAGTGATTTCTCCATAAGAAATATCATCTTTTGAATTTACAACTGCGTTCTTAGGATTTCCATCATATTTTAAATCACTCGGAGCCGTAAATATAAACATCTCTGCAGTTAAATCTTTTTTGGGATACACTTTTCCCTTTTCATATCCATCCGGATACTTCTTACTAGAAAATGCTCTTGTAGTCCCTTCTGCTTCCAATTCTCCGCCTTTATGTATAATGGCTGAAGTAGCTTGGATACCATAACTATTCGTTGGCAATCCCTTTGCTATTGCTGTAACTTTACCACCGTTTATGGTAAATGTTTTATTACATTCGATTCCTCGACTTGTGCTGGTGGACGACTTATCTGCAGTAGCTGTTACATTTCCACCGTTCACAGTCACATCATTTCTCATAAAAATTCCACTGCTCCCTTTTGCAGCTTTTCCTACTGCTGTAATGGTTCCACCGTTTATAGTAAGACTACCACCGCTAATTCCATGGCTGGTATGTCCTGTACCACCTTTTACAGTAAGTGAACCATCGCCACTAATTACAAGATCATACTCGCACAAAATACCACAGTTCCAATTCTTCTGATTATCTGATGTATTTTCGATATTATTATCATTTACAAGTACAATATTCAGGGTCTGTTTCATAGTAGCCCGAATTCCACCAGAATTTCCCTCTGTTGATGCTTTAGTCCCTACTCCCGTGTAGGTGAAACCATTCAAAGTTAGTGTATTCGTCACTGCTTCATATCTCCATCCTTCGCCACGCGTGCATGCACTTGTAACTTCTGTGTCTCCGACCCACAGACCATAGCTTGTCGCCGCCTCTGCCTTCACCGCCATTCCCGGCAGCATGGTCAGTGCTATCGCCAGAGCCATCAGGCATGCCCAGATTTTTTTCTTCATCTTTTTCATCTCTTTTGTCTCCTTTGTATTTGTAATAACATTTTCTTTTCAAATATTAATTATTATAATTCCCATCTAACATTATACCCATTTTCCTGTCCTAATTTTGTCTCCGGCGCGAGTTGTCATTTATACGGCGCGAACTGCAATTTGATTTTATTGAAAGAAAAGTGTTTCTATATTAAAATATATTTATAGAAAAATGGACTGGAGTGAGGATATGCTGAAAATAGGCATCTGTGATGACAGCAAGATATTCCTGATCTGTGCTGAAAAATTAATTCGGAAATGGTCCGATGAACGCCGGATCCCGGTAAAGATATACACTTTTAATAACGGTGATAAGCTAGTCGCTGCCAATACAGAAGAGCGGCTGGATATTATTTTTTTGGACATTATCATGCCTCTTTTAAATGGTATGGATGCTGCCAGGGAACTTCGTCAGCGCGATAAGTCCGTTAAAATCATCTTTCTGACTTCATCACCGGAATTTGCCTTAGAGTCTTATGAGGTCAAAGCTCAGGGATATGTACTGAAACCAATTGCCTATGATAAGCTCAAGGAACTTTTGGACGAATGTGCCCAATCATTTGCAGAAGAACCAAAGAACATGGTGATCAAAACTGTCACCGGTTATCAGAAACTGTATTTTCATGAAATTGAATACGCAGAAGCTCAGAATAAGAGAGTTTTCTTTCATCTGCGCTCCGGCAATATCATAGAGTCCGCAGAACCATTTCATTCCTTTGAGGAGCGTTTCTCTTCGCAGGATGGATTTTTCAAATGTCACCGCAGCTACCTTGTGTATCTGCAAAATGTAGATCATTTTACCGCAGCTGAGATTACTACGAAATCCGGGCGGAACATTCCGGTTTCCAGAAGCTACGCAAAAGCTTTCAAAGAGGCCTATTTTGCCCAGATGTTCCAAGACTCCTGATATATAGATATGTTTTCCACGATTTGTACACCGGATCTGGATTTTATTCACATATTTTCGAACAAAAGAGGAAACTACGATGCTTGTAAATATTTTAAGCCTGATTCATAACACAACTACATTATTGTTCGGTGTCTATGCATCTGCTGCATTTCTCGGCATCCGAATGAACCGGAAGAATATCCTTGCCTTGTTAACTTTTTCATGTGTTACAGGTGTTTTTTATGTGCTTTCTTTTGTATTGTATGGAACCAGTTTCACGGAACAGGTCTATCCTTTCATTATTCACATTCCGCTTGTATTGTTTCTTACTTTTTATTACAAATATAAAATGGCCAACTCCATTTTGGCTGTTCTGACTGCATACCTCTGCTGCCAGATCAGTAACTGGATTGGAATTGCGGCACTGACATTGACTAATCAGGAATGGGTCTACTACAGTATCCGTATCTGTGTGACTATTATCGTATTTATCCTGCTTGTCCATTACGTTTCCGACATTACTGCACAGCTTCTGCAGAAGCCGGCTCGTTCACTGGCTATCCTTGGATTTATGCCTTTTGTCTATTACATCTTTGATTATGTGACAAGTAAATATACTTTACTTCTTTATTCCGGCTCAAAGGTGGTTGGCGAATTTCTCGGATTCGTGCTCTGTATCACTTATCTGATGTTTTTGTTTCTGTATTTCAAAGAATACGAAGCCAACAAAGAAGCAGAACAGCGCAACCAGATTATGGAAATGAAGCGGAGCCAGTCTGAAAAGGAACTGGACGCGATCCGCCGCTCCGAACACGCAGTCTCTATTCTGCGCCATGATATGAGACATTTTTTATTAAGCATTTCTTCTTACATTGAAAATAACGACAATGAGAAAGCATTGGAATATATCCATGAAGTCATCCATACTTCTGATAAAACCGTAACACAACGATATTGTAAAAATGAAATTGTAAACTTAATTCTATCTTCTCATGAGAGTGAACTAGAGCATAACTATATTCATTTTGAATACTCTATACAACTTCCGGAGACTCTTATAATCTCTGACGTGGATATGACTGCAATTCTTTCCAATGCTTTGGAAAATGCGATTCATGCAGTCCTGAAACTTCCAGAAGCCAGACGTGAGATCAAACTGGATATGCGTCTGAATGAGGAAAAATTACTGCTCTCTCTGAAAAATACTTATGCAGATAAGCCGGAATTTGTGAATGGACTTCCATATACTTCCGAAGCTGGACACGGGTTTGGAACAAAAAGTATCTGGTATGTTGCTGAAAAACTGAATGGAAGCTGCCAGTTTTCGGTGACAGATACTTACTTTATTCTGCGCGTTATTCTATAACACATGATTTGCGTTTTTTATCGGATTTTGCTATGATAAAAACAACAAAAACATATCCATCAGGAGGTGGTCATATGCGAGTCGCTTTTGTTGATGATGATCCAAATGAATTAAAAATACTTCATACATATTTTAATGACCTGACTGATCCTTCTACAATTTCCATTAATGATTTCTCAAGTGGTGAAGAATTTTTGTCCCGCTTTACTGCCGGACTTTATGACCTTGTAGTCCTTGATATTTTCATGGGAGATCTGACCGGTGTCGATGTTGCCCGCAAAATCCGCGAGACGGATCACAACGTCCGCCTTGTCTTCTGCACGACCAGCAATGATTTTGCAAGCGAAAGCTATGAAGTGGATGCCTGCTATTACCTGCTCAAACCATATACTGAGACGAATGTAAAGTCCATGCTGGACCGTCTGAATCTGGCAGAGCTGGAACGCACCCGCTCTCTTTCCTTACCAGACGGTCAGTCCGTCCTGCTTCGTGACATTATTTATGCCGACTATACCTCCCACAGAATGGTTTTCCACTGTAAGAAAAGTGGCGATATTATCTCCCGGCTTTCTTTTGCAGAAGTCGAGCCAAAATTATGTGCTTACCCTTATTTTTACAGTTCTTCCCGTGGTATCATTGTGAATTTTTACGAAGTTTTCATGCAGAAAGATGACACTTTTATTATGAGCAATGGCTCTTACCTTCCTATCAGCAGGCGCAAAGCCAAGGACGTAATCAGCGCCTATTCATCATTTTGCTTCCAACAGCTTCGCAAAGGAGGTGTCGTATAATGCCACCTGTATATCGTATCGTCGAAGTATGCATATATGCACTTCTTAACTTCCTTCCATTTATGCTCCTTGCCCTTTACCCATTCTGGGAAAATTTGCGCTTCTCTGATGTCACAACCGCCATCCTGATTGTTCTGCTTACAATTGTTCAGATATGGCTTGGTATGTGGGCTGCATTTTTCTCCCACGGAAATACCGGACTGATCAGCGTTGCCAGCACAGCACTTTATGCCATCTTTTACTTCTTTGCAGTAAATGTGCCGGTTGGAAAGACACTTTTTACTTTACTAATGATTTCAAATGTTGCTAATCTGGCTGTCATCTCCTCCAAATGTATCGAAGGATACCTTTTCCCGGAACTGGCCCGCCAGTCCTATCGCTGGTCATTTTCATTCGTGCTCTTTCTGGTAGAAATTATTTTGTGTATTCCGCTATTTTTTTATATTAAAAAAATATATAAACCTGCGGTAGAACAGAAATCTTCCGGAATGGAAAGGCATTATCTTTGGATCATCCCTTGTACATTTTATCTGATGTGGAATTATACGATCTATGGAAATGCCAACCGCTCCAGTCTGGAATCAGCAATGCGGCCAGGCAATGTTGTGTTTTTATTCTTCATCAACGCCGGTGCATTTCTGATTTACTCAGTTGTATCTAAGCTTGTACTGGAACAGCAGAAAATTATAGAATTACAGACTAGAAACCATCAGCTGTCCACCCAGACTCTCCAATATGAAAAACTGCAGGATAAGATTACGGAAGCCCGCCGCGCGAAGCATGATGTCCGCCATCACATTACACTTATGAAAAAATATCTTGAAGATAAAAACTACGATGCACTGAATGAATATTTGAATAATTACCAGAAAAGTATTCCTGACGAACATATTTTTTTCTGTGAAAATTCTGCCGTCAATGCAATTCTTTCATATTTTTCCGGGCAGGCACGTACATTCGGAATCACTTACACTGTTTCCGCTTCGATTCCGAAACATATTTCTATTTCAGAGACAGATTTATCCATTCTATTTGGAAATCTTCTGGAAAATGCTATAGATGCCTGCAATGCACAATCTGGTGAAGACAAAAAAATAATCGTCCGCGCTAAAACAGACGATCATTCTTTATGTGTCACAATCGATAATACATTTTCCGGTTCCCTGGATATCGATCAAGAAGGACATTTCGTTTCCTCCAAACATGAGGGCCTTGGTCTTGGAACTGAATCCATCAAAAGTATTGCCGAAAGATATGGCGGAGTTTGCCAGTTTGAAGCCAACAACGGTATGTTCTATGCCTCTGTAATGTGTTTTAAGGACCATGCTTAGCATGGTCCTTTCACCAATCTGCCAAACGCATTTGCACTTATATTTACAGCCTTACACCATCTTTTATGACTGCCTGCAAATCCAGATTCTCCTTCAGAAGTACAATATCTGCCTTCTTACCTGCCTTAATCGAACCATACTGATCATCAATTTCAAGACTCTTCGCTGGATTAATTGTTGCACAGGCAATAGCTGTCTCAAGCGGAATCTGCATTTCTTTTACAACTGTTCTCATACAATCCGCAAGGTTCGTTGCTGAACCTGCTATTGCACCATCAGATACTAATGTCGCACGTTTTCCTACGACCTTGACATCCAATCCGCCAAGTGTATACTGTCCGTCCGGCATCCCGGTCGCACGCATACTGTCACTGATCAGAATCATACGGTCAGCCCCCATCATCTCAAAAGTTGCTCTGACCATAGCCGGATGAATATGAATTCCATCACAGATAATTTCAGCCATAACATGTTTGCTGTCATAAACTGCTCCTACAACTCCCGGTGCCCGATGCGTAAATGCCGGCATAGCATTGTAAAGATGCACTGCATGATTTGCTCCCGCGTCAAATGCTTTTTTTGCTGTCTCATAGTCAGAATTGGTATGAGCAAGGGAAATATCTACTTTTCCTTTCATAGTTTCAATAAACTCCAGATAATCTTCATTATCTTCCGGAGCAATCCCAATAAATTTCACAAGTCCGTCGGAAGCTTCCAGAAACTGCTCCGCAATTTCTACATTACACGGAATAATATTTCTCTCATCTTGTGCCCCTTTTTTTACTTTGCTGATAAACGGACCTTCCATGTTAATTCCCACAAGATCTGCTGCTTTGGGGCTTGTCCCTTTTTTCTTATATTTTGCCGCAACACTTAAGATCTGTTTCAGTTCTTCCACCGGAAGTGTCATGGTCGCCGGAGCAATAGCAGTCACACCAATGGAGGCCTCATACTGTGCGATCCTCTCAAGCGCCTCTTCATTTCCATCACAAAAGTCATCTCCTTTGCAGCCATGAAAATGAAGGTCGATCAAGCCCGGAATTGCATATGCACCTTCACCGTCCAATACCTCTTTCTCACCAAACTGTGGCTTTTCCTCTTCTGCATATACTCTCCGGATCTTGTCCCCGTCAAGTATAATTCCACCTCTTACAAATGTCTTCTCTTCCGTGTAAACTTTCACATTATCTATGATCATATTTTCTTTCCTTTCTAATACAGTCTCTTTTCCCTGTTTTCTCTTTCTTCCAGTGCTCGAAGTGTACTGTCATGCATCTCTTCTCTTAAGTACTTATTCTGTTCCATGTAATATGCATAGATGATATCCAGCATAACAAGAATCGGGAACTGAGGTGAAATTACATTTCCATGATTCAGATGTTTCAGAGATGGTAATAATACGACCTCCGTACAGTAATTTTCAAAACTTTCTCGATTATTTGTCGTAAACAACACCGTCCTGGCGCCCCTCTTATAGGACTCCTCCAGAAGATAAGTCACTTCCTCCGTCTCTCCACTGATACTAAATCCAAATACAAGGCACCTTTTGTCTTGAAATACCGATGACATACGCATCATATCTGAATCTGTCATAGAGTCCACATTTACACCGATTCTCATAAAGCGGATTTCCATCTCTTTTGCTGAAAATCCTGAACTTCCGCGCCCACACACAATCACCTTTTCAGCCTTATTCAGATAACCTGTAATCCGGACTACCTGACTTTCATCCACCAGGCTATATGTTTTATTCAGAAGTTCCTGATATGCATTCAGGACCATACGCGTATTTCCGGTAATCTTTTCCTGTTTCTCTACAAATGTCTCCTCATATTGATAAATGAATTCTTTGTAACCGTGATATCCGCACTTTTGTGCAAATCGTGTCAGTGTTGCTTTTGAAGTATACAAAAGTTCTGCGATATGATTTACAGAAAAATCCATCTTTTTCTGATTGTGAATAAAAAAGTCTGCAATGGTCTTTTCTGTTGTCGTAAATTTGTCATAGTTTGATTCAATAATCGGAATTACTGATTTTACATAATATTCCATCGACACTCATCTCTCCTACATCAGATGTCTCGCGTTACAGAAATGATAAAATGCTCCCAACATTCCCGCATCATTTTGATGTTTCGCAAATGCAAGCTTTGTGTGTTTGGCAATACTGGACACTAGATACTTGTCCATAGCTGCCTTAATCCGGTCTTTTAAGAATTCTTCCTGTGCCATAATGCCACCACCTAGTACAACAATTTCTGGATTAATGACATAACAAATGTTAGCAATTCCTTTTCCAAGTACATCGCACATCTCATCAATTGCACGATTACACAATTCATCACCTTTTTTTGCTTCTTCAAAAATGTGATAACCATCCCAGATATCTTCTTGCTCGCTTTTCCATTCTGCTACTTTCTTTGTCAGTATACTTGCTGCTCCAAGTGTCTGAAAATCGCTGTCATCCATATGCATATATCCAACTTCACATGCACTATTGCTAAAACCATGAAATACTTTCCCGTCAATCACAATACAACCGCCAATTCCAGTACCAATCGTCAATACCAGTGCTATTTTGGCTCCTTTTGCTGCACCAGAACGGTTTTCGGCAAGGCCAGCACAATTTACATCATTTTCTACCTCACACGGAACCTGAAACATCTCTTCCAGTGTCTTCTTAAACTGTGTTCCTGCATAATCAGGAATCAACGGCGCTGAATAGAAGATGGATCCCTCTTTGGTATCTACCATTCCTGCTGTCGAGATACAGATTCCGCTAATCTCCTCCTGCGCCTCCTGCTTCATTTCTTCCACGATTCCTGTCACTTTCTGCAAAATGGATGGACCACCCTTCCATGCTTCTGTCTTCATAGATCTTTTACATATAATCTCTGCATCTTCGTGAATGATTCCATATTTTATTGCAGTTCCACCAATATCAATGCTTACATACTTATTCATCTTGCAATCCCCGTTCACATTTTTTATGACATCTCAATTCTGTGATATCTATTATATCTGATTCGCTTTATCTTCTCAACTTTCACATTGAAAATCTGTCAATTCTTCGCTTTCTTCAAGAATCTGCAAAAAGGGCAAACCAGCCATTTTCTGCGGTTCACCCTTCTTGTCCACAGGTCATGCGACCTGTATTGTTGTTATATTTTCACTTTGAAAATAGCCTTTTTAATTGTCTCAGGCTCTCCCACCTGTACCGCTGTTCTATGTCCGTCACTTGGATAACAGATCAGAAAATCACCTTCCCTTAAGATAGCAGATGCATTCTTTTCACCCTCCATCGGAAGAAAATCGTCCTTCTCAACGAAATCTTTCAGCTCCATGTTCTGGATGAAGTTCAGATCAATCTGCTCTGTTCCTTTTAACATCACATGAATATCAAGGTAATTCTTGTGAGCCTCCCAAAAACGCTCCTCAGGGGTCGTAGTAGTGTATTCTACCACATTTACAAACAGTCTGTCTCCATCAATCTCGTGACATCCTCTTTCATAAGAAAGAATATCGTGACTTTTTACATATTCAAAGCACTCTTTTACAGCTTCCTCAAGATATGGAAACTCTTCTAACTGATCAATATTTCCAAAAATCATAGTGACTCTCCTTAATTATGATAAATTGTTGTATTTGCAGCCGGTACACTTGTATCGCCTTTTACTTTTCTCCAGATTATACTTGCCGGAATTCCGATAACCAGTGAAACAACGATAGAGATGATAGAATAGCTCCAAATTGTTACATGGTCAGCAGGTACGAAATATTTTACATAGACCATAACTCCTGATGATGCAATAAATGCTGCAACTGCTCCAAATGTATTGGCAACTTTTGTGAATGCTCCAAGAATAAATGTTCCGATCAGGATACCAAGTACCAGTCCCATGAATCCATTGAACCACTCGTATGCTGATTTCACTCCACCATTTGCAAGTACCATTGCAACAACAATTGCAAAGATACCAACAAGGAGAGATACTCTCTGTCCAATCTTAGTCTCTTTCTCAAATCCAAGCTCTTTCTTAGAAAGATTTGCCTGAATATCCAGCGTCCAGCTTGATGCTACAGAGTTCAATCCTGTTGACAGTGTAGACTGTGCTGCCGCATAAATAGCAGCTAACAGAAGTCCTGTCACGCCGACCGGAAGCTCAAATGCAATGTAGGATGCGAAGATCTGATCCTGTGCTGCTGCCGGTGGAAGTGCATTCTGCTGATAAAATACATAAAGTCCTGTACCAATCAGATAGAATACTGTTGCGATAAAGATAGATAATGCTCCGTTCGTAAGCATCATTTTATTTAATTTCTTTGTGTCTGTTGTAGTTGTAAATCTCTGTACAATATCCTGACTTGATACATAAGATCCCATTGTATTAAATCCTGCACCAACAATCATGATAAATACACTGTCTTTAAAAATATTTGCATTGAAGATTGGCTGATCTACTGCGAGGAATTTGTGCTCAGCCGTAAATGCGTGCGCAATCGCGCCAAAACCTCCATCCAGATGCACGAGAAGGAAGACCAGGGCAAATGTTACACCGATCAGAAGAACAGAACCCTGAATAAAATCTGTCCAGAGTACGGACTTCAGACCACCTGTGTAAGAATAAATAATAGCGATCACACCCATAATGATAATCAGTAAGTTTACACTGATTCCGGTCAGGCTTCCAAGTACCATACATGGCAGATACATGATAATAGACATTCGTCCGATCTGGTAAACAATGAACATCACTGCTCCCAGTACACGAAGTCCTTTACTTCCAAATCTCAGCTCCAGATAATGATAAGCTGTATCAATGTCCAGTTTGCTATAGATCGGCAGGAAAAATTTAATCGTAATAGGGATTGCAAGCAGCATACCAAGCTGAGCAAACCACATGATCCATGTTCCTGCGTATGAGTTTCCTGCCAGTGACAGGAATGAAATCGGGCTTAATAAAGTTGCGAAAATAGATACGGAAGTAACCCACCACGGCACGGTTCCGTCACCTTTAAAATACTCTTTTCCTTTCATTTCCTTCTTAGCGAAATGAAGACCGGCAAATAATACTGCTGCCAGATAAACTACTAAAATAATCAAATCAATATAGGTAAATCCCTGCATCCTTTCTTCCTCCCTATGTTCCTTTGGGCAACGATGTTACGACTTATAAATATTTCTTTTTCGCATCACAGATCATCTGTGCAGCTTCTTTTACAATGTCCATATCAGCATCGATCAATGCCGGAAGCGGCTCTCTGACTCCGCCGAGTTCCAATCCTTCATTAATCTTGAGAATAGCTTTGATCACTGCATACATGTTTCCGTGTGCAGAACACATTTTGTAAATAATCTCGTCACATGCATACTGAATTTCTCTTGCCTTTTCCATATCGCCTGCTTTTACATAATCATCCAGTTTCAAATATAACTCAGGCATAACACCATAAGTTCCGCCGATTGCTCCTTCTGCTCCGATAACACGTCCACTCATGAACTGCTCGTCCGGTCCGTTGAAGATAATGTAGTCAGGACCTGCAGCCTGTTTGAACATCTGAATATCCTGAACTGGCATAGAAGAATTCTTTACACCAATAACATTCGGATTCTTTCTCATCTCAGCGAACAGGCTCTGTGTAAGCGCAACACCCGCAAGCTGTGGAATATTGTAAATAACGAAGTCTGTATTTGGTGCTGCTGCGCTGATATCATTCCAATATTTGGCAATTGCATACTCTGGTAAATGGAAATAAATCGGAGGAATTGCAGCAATTGCATCTACTCCAAGGCTCTCTGCATGTTTTGCAAGTTCCTGGCTGTCTTTTGTGTTATTGCATGCAACATGTGCGATAACTGTCAGCTTTCCTTCTGCAGCTTTCATGACATTTTCAAGCACAATCTTACGGTCCTCTACGCTCTGGTAAATGCACTCTCCTGAAGATCCATTTACATACACACCTTTGACACCCTTTTCAACAAAGTATTTTGTCAGTGCCTGAACAGCCTCCGGACTGATGTTTCCGTCTTTGTCATAACAGGCATAAAATGCCGGGATAACGCCTTTGTACTTATCAAGATTTCTCATAGTTACTTGTCTCCTTTTCTTGTTTTTTATGTTTTTAGATTTATGTTTAAAATAATTAAGCTCTTATTTTGCTTCAACTTTTTTCTTTATAAGAAGAAAGCTCTTAAGCTTCCAGCTTTTTCATCTCATCTACAAAAGATTTTGTGATAAGCTGTGGTCTTGTAATGATAGAGCCAACTACTACGCTGTATGCTCCAAGTTCAATCACATGTCTTGCTTTTTCAGGAGTATTAATATTTCCTTCTGCAATGACACGATGCTTTGTTCCAGCAACAATCTTTCTTAAGATTTCAAAATCATTTGCCTCAATCTTATCGCCTTTACTCTGCGGTGTATATCCAACCATCGTTGTCCCGATAAAATCAAATCCTAGCTCATCTGCATGAAGTGCTTCCTCTACTGTAGAACAATCTGCCATCCAAAGCTGATCCGGATATTTTTCTTTTGCTTCTTTAAAGAACTCATCCAGTGTCTTATTTCCCGGTCTTTTGGAAATGGTAGCATCCATTGCGATAATTTCTGGTTTTACTTCCATCAGTTCATCAATTTCTTTCATGGTAGGAGTAATATAAATATCACTGTCTTCGTAATCTCTCTTCACAATACCGATAATTGGAAGATCTACCTGTGACTGAATCTCTTTAATGTCCTCTTTTGTATTTGCACGGATTCCAAATGCTCCACCTTCTTTTGCAGCTAAAGCCATGCGTCCCATAATGAAAGAAGAATGCAACGGCTCATTTGACAATGCCTGACAAGATACAATTAATTTACCTTTCAGGTTTTCTACCTTCTGATTCATCTTTAATGTCCTCCTTCGTTCTAGTTGCAGTATAAATTTTTCTGAAACTTTTTTCAATATATTGTTTGCATTCCGAAACTAGTTTCATATTTTTTGACTGAAACTCAATTTTTCACAAATTGTATGCGTCTTCTTTTGTGAGCATTGCACAAATCAATGGTAGTTTTTTCAGACCTTGAAACTAGTTTCTATATTTGCTTATAATATTGAAATAACGAAACAAATCAGTATACTTAATATCAGAAACAGGAATTTTACATCACAGAAAACACATTTTATAACAACAAAACAAATGCATCTGAAATTTATTTATCAGAATGTAACGTAAAAAAGAAAAGTGAGGTATAGCTATGGTTATTTACAAAGCAAAAGATTATCAGGACATGAGCAGAAAAGCTGCAAATATTATTTCAGCACAGATTATTATGAAACCTAACTGTGTGCTTGGACTTGCCACAGGTTCTTCCCCAGTCGGAACTTACAAACAATTGATCGAATGGTATAAAAAAGGGGATTTAGATTTTTCACAGGTAACGAGTATCAATTTGGACGAATATAAAGGCTTAAGTCCGGAAAATGATCAAAGCTATCGTTACTTTATGAATACCAATCTGTTTGATCATGTAAATATCAATAAATTCCACACATTTGTCCCTAATGGTCTGGAAGCAGATTCTAAAAAAGCCTGTGATGAATACAACCAGATTATCCGCGAGCAGGGTGGCATTGATCTTCAGCTTCTCGGTCTTGGACATAATGGACATATCGGATTCAATGAACCAGGTGCTGCATTTGAAAAAGAGACTCATTGCGTAGATTTGACAGAAAGCACAATTGAAGCCAACAAACGCTTCTTCGCATCTGAAGATGATGTCCCAAGACAGGCTTACACCATGGGAATCAAAAATATCATGCAGGCAAAGAAGATTTTGGTCGTAGTCAGTGGCAAGGACAAAGCTGAAATCTTAAAGAAAGTACTCTATGGAGCTATCACACCGGAAGTACCGGCTTCTATCCTTCAGTTACATAATGATGTAACCATCGTTGCTGATGAAGCTGCACTGAGTGAGATTGATAAATAATCATTTCATACAAAAAGACGTCAGAAGTCAACTGTGAGGACTAACCAGCACCACACAAACTTCTGGCGTTTTTCTTTTTATTTAGTGTTATAATAGATGGTACAATAATAGAAAAAATGAACTAAATGTTGGGAGGTTTTTGTTATGCAAATTACGGTTTTAATCGAAAATACGTCCAATTGCTCTTTATGTGCAGAGCATGGATTGTCTGTCTATATCGAATATAATGGGATGAACTATCTGTTAGATACCGGAGCATCAGATACATTTTCAAAAAACGCACAGGAACTGGGCATTTCTCTCGCGGACATTGATATTGCCTTTTTATCTCATGCACACTACGACCATTCCGGCGGCTTCGAAGAATTTTTCAAAGAGAATTCGAAAGCACCTGTCTATCTTCAGGGTACCTCTGCTGAAAACTGCTATTATCGACCTGATAGTACTGACAAATATATCGGAATTCCAATTCATCTGCTAGACACCTATCCAAAACGCTTCCAGTACGTCGATCATGTCTGTGAAGTCGAAAAAGGTGTCTGGCTCGTTCCTCATTTCACAAAAAATCTGGATGTGCTCGGAAAACGCGCCTGCATGTATCGCAAAGTCGGTAATGAATTTATTCCGGATGATTTTGCACACGAACAAAGTCTTGTCTTTGAAACACCAAAAGGCCTTGTTCTTCTTAACAGTTGTTCACATGGCGGAATCGTTAATATTGTAAAAGAAGTTCAAATGGCACTGGGGAATCAAAAAGTTTACGCTGTCATCGGCGGCTTCCATATGATGAAGCTCTCCGGTCTTGATACTCTTGCGATTCCTGAATCAGAAGTCATCGACGTAGCTTCCCAATTACAGAATCTTGGAGTAGAAGAAATCTACACTGGGCATTGCACTGGAACAATCGCATACGGACTTCTCAAAAAAGAACTTAACGAAAAAATCCATGAACTGAGCACCGGAACAACAATTGAGTTTTAAATACATTTCCGTATGTTGCACTAAAACTTATGAAACGCATTTAGCTTTTGTTAAAAAAGGGAAGCTGTGATACACATCCATGTACCACAACTTCCCTATATTTTCATCTTCATTTAATTTTAATCAATTGTCCATTTAAGCAGCTGTTCTTTCACCTTTTCAAATATCTGCATTACAACTACTAACACAATTACCATAAAGATAAATCCAACCCAGGTATTGGCAAATACACCAAGTTCAGAATTCTTTTTTACAAAATAGCCCATGCCTGAACCGCCACCATACATTTCGGCAAATACAAGCATTACAAAAGAACTTCTCAGTGAATTTACAAAACCGGCCAGAATAGATGGACTTGCTGCCGGCAGAATTACTTTCACGAACCGCTTTACACCTGTCAGTTCCAATGTAGCTGCCTTGTCCAAATAGCGCTTATCAATGGTCATGATTCCTGTGATTGTAGCAAATAATGTTGCCCATACAATATTATATACAACCAAAAATATGGAAGCTGATAATAATGTTGGTGACAACAACAGTACAAACGGCGACAATAAGATTGACGGGATTACGCTGAAGGCATAAATAACCGGATGCAGTGCTTCCCTGATTTTCTTATTTAATCCCATGATTGTACCAAATATTACGGCAATCACTAAAGAGAGAAATACTGATGGGATGAGTAATTTGAAAGAAGCAAGCATATTTGTAAGCATTACTTCTTTATTTGACTCAAAGGCTGCTGCAATCTTTTCTGTTGTTGGAAACAAATAAGGATTCAGCATTTTCACATCTGCCACATAATAATATAACAGTACTAATCCTGCAAATATCAATACTGTAATCCAGTATTTTTTCACAAAGCCCTTGATTGTTTTCATTTACCCATCTCCTAAAATCTGCTATTTATCATTTTCGTCAAAGAATTTCTGCTGTGCCTCATAGAAATCCGGTGCCTCATCACCATAAGATTTTGTTGCCTCAGCAAGTGCTTCTTCATAAAGTTCTGTATTGATATGATCTTCAATATCGATCTTGCAGTCATCACCGAGGTATCCTGTTTTGTCAAGAATGTTCCATGCACGTACAACACTGTTCTTAAGAGGATCAACATTTACAAAATAATGTTTGTCATCCATCATGTAAGCTGCCACATAATCATCTTCCTGACCGATACGTTTTGCATGAAGAGAAACTGCTTTTTCTTTATTTGCCTCATACCAGGACTGTGCACGGAGTAATGCACGGATAATTGCTTTGACTGTATCCGGATTGTCATTTACCCATTTTGTCTGTCCAACCATACGGCAGCAAGAATAGTTCTCCATGATTTCGCTCTGATAGCTTACGATTTCGATGTCGCCTGAGTCTACAAGCTGTTTCACACCATAGTTGTTCTGTGTTCCCATAAGCGCATATTTTACTTCACCGTTCTGAACAGCAGCTAATGCATCATCATAGCTGGAGTATACTTTCCAGTCAACTACATCTAACGGATTGTCATATCCAAGATCCATAACTGCACCTGTAAATGCGAAATAACTTGGGTTTACTGCAACGGACTGTCCAATAAATGATTCAATACCTTTCCACTCTGTTCCAGCTTTTGCAACAACCGGCATACATCCTTCTACCATATGTCCGCCAAAAATTGTAAGATCTACACCTTGTGCTATCTGCTGAAGCGGATTAGATGTACCCGCATTTGATACGACATCAACCTTGCCTGCTGCAAATTATTATTTCA